>Ga0334898_1000168_pt1 | contig 123175 bp, 118 predicted proteins | sample GraSluR3_MG_10_FD_207228 | JGI IMG/M metagenome (GOLD analysis project Ga0334898, IMG submission 207228) | Sludge microbial communities from methane-producing bioreactor in Wageningen University, Netherlands - Granular Sludge_3_08-R3 | ecosystem: Engineered > Bioreactor > Anaerobic >... | reverse complement strand
CAATAACATGCTCGTTCTCAAGCTTGCTATCTTCGGTTTCGATGCTGAAATTACTGTAGTACTCTCTGTTTCTTCTAACCTCATTCGACTTAAGGTATACGGGGAATAGGCCATAGTAAAGCTTTGCATTATTGGCCCAGTAAAGGGCTTTGTTAACATTACGTAACGGATCAACGTCTTTCATCAGGTTTTCGCAAGCGTCGGCAATTTGGATGTACGTATTTGAGAAGTGCGGATCTTGTTTTTGGTACTCGAAAAGCAAAGCATATCGGCCTTGTGGCGATAGCGTTGCGAGAGAGTTAATGATTTCTTCGTAATCCATTTCTTGGGCTGTGCTAGCGGTAATGCTTGCTCCTAAGATTATGACTATTAGGATGACCCTTTTATAGATTGCTTGTTTCAACATTGGGCAAAAGTTTACTCTATTCACTTTCGAAACTATTCTCATTTGATGACTCCTCTTTTATGTCGATAATTTTAAATTCAACCCGTCTATTTAGCGCTCTGTTCTCGTCGCTATTGTTCGGAACCATTGGGTTTGAAAGACCATAACCCTTTGCAACAATTCTGTCCTGTGGAACTCCATTCTCAAGCAGATAGGCCACAACGGATTGTGCACGGCGCTCCGAGAGGACTTTGTTAAACCTAGCACTACCAACATTATCGGTGTGTGCCGATATCTCAATTACTATGGCTGGGTTATCGAAAATTAGCTGAATAACTCGGTTTAGCTCAGGAAACGCTTCGGATGATAAATCGGCTGAGTTTGAGCTAAAGTTAATGTTATTAAGCCTTATTGATGTTTCTGCCTTAAGCGAAACTAGCTCTGCCTTAATTGTTTCAGTGTCTTCCTTGTTTAGGTCTATAACCTGGTTATGAAACGAGTAACCCTGCGCTCCTCGTACAGTAAACTCGTACTTATCGCCTTCACGGAGAACTGCTCTTACCTTGCCGTTCTTTACGTCATCGGCCTTAAATATTATTACCTCTTCGCGGTTAAGGTTTGTTATTATAATTTCAGCCGCAACGCCTTCGTTTGTTTCCGAATCGGAAATCTCAATTTCGACCTCTTTTTTGATTGGCAAAAGCGAAAGACTTCGCTCAAAGTGCGAAAAAACAACATCGCCTCTAAGGTCGATGGAAAGCTCATTGCTCTCAAATCCGATGTTCTGGGCCGCTACTTTGTACTCGTAACCCAATGGTAGCGATGCAGCGTTAACCCCCTCGTTTAGCCGTTCGGTTATATATGAATTGCTTTCGTTGTCTAGCCTGTAGATGGAAATATCAGCATTAAGGGGTCGGAAATTTTCGCTATCGAAAACCGAAACGTTTAGCTCTACTTCTTTGAACAATTCTATTCGCGATGGTGCTTTTATCTCAGTCTCATTACGAAAGTCAACCATAAAGCTTGCAAATGAGTAACCATGTTTACGCACATCAACTATGTAGTTTTTATGGTTGATTAGGGGCAACAGGAATTCCCCAGTTTGCTTATCGCTCTCAAAGTAGCCGAGCTCTTTTAGGGTTGTAGGGTTAAAAACCGTAAGGGTTGCATCAATGGGCTGTTGGCTCTCTAAATCAACAATTACACCTTTTGAGTTAATGGTTTCCGCATGTTTTGCTTGTGCGGGGGTTTTTACTCGGAAAATTTGTTTTAACTCTTCCTTTCGATCAATTGTTGTTTTTAGGAAGTAAAGGTGTTCACCCGCGATTTGGGGGTTAGTGTTTTGCTCGTCCGAGGCAATTTCGGGAATCAGAACAGCATCTAACCAGTTATCGTCAATTATTTCGCGCGTAAAGTAAACGTTATAGCCTTGCTTGTAATCTGTGGCATCAACAGATGAGAAGAGTATGGTTTTCCCGTCAATTGCCAGCCTTGGGCTATGCTCACAACCTCGGTTTACCTTGTGGTGAACTGCAACTGGGTTTTCCCATTGCCCCTTCGATATGCTACTGGCCATGTAAAGCTTATGGCAGGTGGGGCTTTCTTTAGGCTTCTTAAAATCAGGGTTGTCGTTATATCTTGAAAATATAATTCTGTCTAATCCTGGTGATGCGCTTGGGTACATTTCATGCTCATTAGTGTTAATAGGCTTCCCAATGCTAATTGGAGCGCTCCAACCATCGGCGGTAAGTGTTGAGTAGTAAATGTCCGTTCCTCCTTCTGAGTCGGGGAAATCAGCATGAAAAAATAGTATTTGTTTATTGTAGCTTAAAGCTGGCCCATCAATATCAAAACCTTCGCCATAGTGTTTGTTAATTGCTTCAATAGGTTTTAGTTCGCTCCACCGATCTCCGTCAAACGATGATTCGTAGAGCTGATTTTTACCCAAAATTTTCACAGAAAGAATGATGTAGGTTTCATCCTCGCTAATGGAAAAACCCGATACCCGTGTCCAAGTGCCAACGGTTTCAGGCGTAGTAGTTTGGCTTAGGGCTATATTTGCTGCAAGTGCAACAATTGAACTAGTAAGTAATACTCTTAGGAAAACTTGCTTTAGTTTCATCATATAAAAAACACTTGAATAACAGGTGAATGCAAAATAGTTCGGGTTAATAGGTTGTTTACGATCGATATAAAAGTACAAATAATTACTAAAGTTTAAATAGCAAAATAGTATAATAATTCCCTAAAAGTGAGACAATTTGCTATATATTCTATAAATTAGCTTTTACCAAATTAACCTATTTAATTTTATGGCAAAGTTCTTTTTTAGTATAGCCTTTTTGTTGGCCACAATCTTTTCGTTTGCCCAGGCTGATGTGGATAGCCTAAAAAATTTGCTGGCAAAGCAGGCTGACGAAACTGCTAAAATGCACATTAAGCTTGAGCTGGGCGACGCATATTCTAATGTAAGTGCCGACAGCGCTTTGTTCTGGTATTCGCAAGTTTTTCCCAAGGAGTTGGATGATGAAAATACTTTTAACGAGTGGCTTTCCAGCGCACAGCAATCTAGCGTTTACTACCTTTCGGTTGCCCTCGCTCGAGCCGGACAAATAAAACTTAACAGTGAAGATGCAGGCGAAGGATTAAGTTGGTTAGAAAAGGCTTTTTACCTAGCCGACAGCATTAAGCAGCCCGAACTGGCTGTTCATTGCTCCGACATAATTGCGGTATACTTTGCGCAAACCAATCAGCCTGAATTGGCGATTGATCAGTTTAACAAGTCTCTAGTAATTTACAAGTCGATATGCGATGCGCAAGGCATAGCCTATTGCCTTGGCAATTTGGCTGTAATAAATGCCGGTGTTGGCAATTTAGCTGAATCGGCTAAACAGTTTGAGGAGCTAATTTTGTTTAAACGTCAGAATAATATCAGTAGTGGTTTAATTGATGATTATATAAATGCTGCAACTTTATACTATAAACTCGATGATATTAGAAAATCAGAAGAATATTGGCTGAAAGCTTACGATTTAACCAAGCAACTGGGGCAAAATGGCTATATCGAAGATGTTTTGCTAGGTTTGGGCGAGTTGTACATTAATATCGACCAAACCGAAACTGCTCTGCAATACTACAAGGATCTTTATGCTCACTTATCTGACCAGCAACAACCTGGCAATGCCATGCTGATTGCAGTAAATAATATTGCAGCAATTTTATTCGAACAAGGTAAGCTGAACGAGGCATTACCCTATTGGGAACAAACCTACAACTTAGGCATGGTAATGGAAAATGTGCAGGCTGAGGCAGATGCATTGCTTAGCCTAAGCAATATACATTTTCAGCTAGGAAATAACGATAAAGGCTCAGCGTATCACCAAAAATATATCGAGCATAGCAAGCAGTTTGCCAGCTCAGAGGCTGTAGCCAACTCGTACATTGTCATGGCCGAAGTTTTCGAAGGGCAAAATGAGTTTGAGAAAGCTCTCCAGCAGTATGCTAATGCAATTGCTATCTATCAGGCCGAAGGAGACCTAACAAATGAGGCGCTGACAAACATAGGCATAGCAAATTTGTTTGTTAAGCAGCAAAAGTATCAGCCTGCACTCGATTTTTATAGCGCAAATACATCTTCTGAAAATGATTTGCCTTTAGCGGTTGTTGCCGCATCGTATCAAGGAAAAGCCGATGTGTTTAGGCTACAACTTCAGCATTTAAGTGCTTTGCAATGGTACGATAAGGCCTTGGCCATTTGGACTTCAATAGAGAATTATAAACAGGCCATTGTTTGCCTAAATTCCATGGGCACGCTTTTCGAAACAACCGGAAACCTCCCTGAGTCGGTAAGGCGATACGAGCAAGCATTGTCAATAGTTGTAAAAACTGAAAATAATGACGCAATTGCGGCAATATCAAACAACTTAGGGGTTGTTTATCGCAAGCTTGGCGATTATCCAAAAGCGCTCGATGCTTACGAGAAAGCGTTAAAGGTTTACCTTGAAAATGATAACTCCAGAGAGGCTTCGTATTGCTACAATAATATTGGGATTGTGTACGAAAATCAGGGCGATTATTCCAATGCAAGTGTTTACTACGAAAAGTCGTTAAGCATTAAGCAGGATTATGGCGATAAGCAGGGTTTGGCCACTAGCTATATGAACATGGGGAATGTTTACAAATTTTCAGATAACCCCACTAAAGCAGAAGATTACTATAATCAAGCGCTAACGATTAGCACCGAAATTGGCGACCGACAAGGCGAAGCCCTTGCGCATGGGAATTTGGCCGCGCTAAAACTCGAAGGTAAAAGTTTCCATGAAGCAATCAATTTGTCATTAAAAAGTTTAGCCATTGCTAAGGAGATTGACATTAAAAATGCGATTAAAGAAGCTTATCGTCAGCTAGCCTGGGCCTACACCTTAACCCTTGAGCCCGATAGCGCAGAAAAAGCCTATTTGAAAGTATTAGAAATGAATTATTCAGATATTTTTAGCAACTTTTCAATTTTATCGGAGAGCGAAAAAGAGCTCTTCTTTAGAACAGTTGCCGAAGATTTTGATAGGTTTACGTCTTTTTCGTTACAAAGAGTTAAGTCGAGCCCCGAGGTTAGTCAAGCTGTTTATAACAACCTGCTGCGTAACAAAGGACTGTTACTTAAATCCAGCACTGCAATGCGAACGGCAATTTTTACCAGCAACAACGAGCAGCTAATAGCTAGCTATGAGCAATGGATAGCCCTAAAGCAGGAAATTGCAAGTCTTTTAACACGGCCTATCAATGAGCGCAGTGAAAGTATTAACGATCTTTTAGAGAAGGCTAATTCGCTTGAGCGGGAACTAGTAAGAAGTTCCTCCGCCTTTAGCGACTTTGAGGAATCTACATCATACACGTGGGAATCGGTTCGCGATTATTTGAAAGATAACGAGGCTGCAATAGAGTTTACTCATTTTAAGCAATGGACCGATAGCGTTTTTTACTGTGCTCTAATTGTTAGGCCGGGTTTTGATTCACCGCTTATGGTTCCGCTTTTTGAGGAGCAAAAGCTAGCCAAAATAATTGGCAATTTTGGAGGGAATAATTTAAGCTACATTAATAGCGTATACGGGGTTAACAACGAATTAAACGATGCCCTTTACAACCTCATTTGGAAGCCTATTGAAGAGCATCTGCTAAACGCAGAAAAGGTTTTTGTTTCGCCCTCGGGTATTCTGCATAAAGTTTCGCTTGCTGCGCTTAGCCCTAATGTTAACCGTTACCTTATTGATGATTTTAGCGTTAGAATGGTTAGTACCACTACTCGTGTAATTAGCCAAAAACCCTTTGCGTACAATAGTAGTATGAAAGTGTCGTTGTTCGGGGGTATTACTTATGGCTCTATAGAGAACCCAAATCAAACATGGAAGTTTCTTCAGGGAACCGCAACTGAGGTTGAACAAATTGCCAATATACTTTTGCCCAGCATGCCAAATGTTAGAGTTTATACCAACTCGAAGGGCACCGAGCAAGCGTTTAAGCAGTCTGCAGCAGAAAGTCCAATAGTGCATGTTGCAACGCACGGATTCTTTTTCCCGAACCCCGAGGAGGTAAAGCAAGCTTTAGATGCGGCAACCGAGTACGGCGAAGTTGACTTTAGGGGAGGTTCGTCTACTTTCGGTATGGATAATTTTGTCAACAATCAGAATCCGCTGATGAGATCGGGCTTAGTATTTGCCAATGTAAACGACTATTGGAGTGGTTACACCGAGGTTAGTGATGATGATGGTGTACTTACAGCGCTTGAGGTTATTAACATTGATTTACGAGATAACCAGCTTGTTGTGATGTCAGCTTGCGAAACAGGATTGGGCGACATTGCTGGTAGTGAAGGGGTTTACGGTCTACAGCGCGCCTTTAAAATGGCTGGTTCAAACTATCTTATCATGAGCCTTTGGCAAGTTCCCGATAAAGAAACAGCCGAGTTTATGGAGTATTTCTATACGCAGCTTACGCAGAATAAAAGTTTAAATGAGGCATTCTCGAATGCTCAAAAAGCAATGCGCCAAAAATACGATCCATACTATTGGGCTGCTTTTGTGCTTGTTGAATAATTGTGAAGAAATTTTGCCATTTGGGCAATAGTACCCCAAAAAGGTATTATATTTGTTAATGCTACTGTTTGATAGCCAGTTAATTTACCAAAACCTACAACCATGAAACGATTAGTAATTCTTTCGCTCGCTTTTGCCCTTTCTGCACAATCTTATGCACAAGATCCTTTTAAGGTTATTACTGTTAACGGAGAGATTGTTGCAACAAAAGCTAAACTTACCCTCGAAAATGGTGTTGAGGTTTACAGCGATGATAATTTCGATTTTCGTAAGCCTAACTCACGAGCAGCAATGATAAATGCCGAAAGGGGAAGAGTAGTTCTTACCGAACAGAATGCAGCCGATGCATTTTCACGCGCTGCTTTTGCTCCTGCCATAAGTACCGTTAGCGCTCGTAGTGGTGCTGTATCTTCTCTTACCGAGCTGCAAAGCGTTTTTGCCGATAAAATGGTAATTATCGAGCAAATTGATCTGCAAATTGGCAAAGAGTATTTCCCAATGGATAGCGATAAGTTCTTCTTTATTCGTTACCAGTACAATGGTGAGACTATTAACAAACAACTCCCATTTAATAACGATGTAATTACCATTGCTAAAGATGAAATTTTTACCGTAGACGGGAAGCCAATTGACAAGCCCGACTCAAATGAGTTCTCGCTTTACTATCACAATAAAGCCGATGGTAAGCCTGAGTCAATACTGATAAGTACATTTACTCCGGTTTTCCTAAGCAGCTTGTCAATAAAACCCGAAGTGAATATTATTGTTGAGGAATTCAAAGGTCAGCCATATGAGCGAATTCTATCGGAGGTATACGATTACCTAAACTCATTTTATGGCAATGTTGATAAAGTTCATCTGGAGCAATGGATTAAAAATGAGTTTAACGTTTCTCAGTAATTAATAGCTGCATCTTTTAAAAGGCAGCGATAAAAATGGGTTTCCAGGCTTTTATCGCTGTTTTTTTGTTAAGCCCTAAAACCAACCCGCTGTGAACAGAATCCTTCCCCTATTCCTTATTCTCTTTAACAGTTTACTCCTTAATGCCCAGCTTATTCGGCAGCCAATTACTAATTTTTCGTCGCGCGAATATGGCCAGCAATACCCATCGTATACCTTTTGCGTTGCGCAGGATGACCAGCATATTATGTATTTTGGAACAGCCGATTATGTGTTACAATACGATGGCGTGTCGTGGCGATCGATTGAAACCAAAGTAGGAAATTTTGTTACCGCCCTTGCATCGATTAATAGCACAGTTTATGTTGGTTTAAATGGCGATTTTGGAATGCTGATGCCCGATGAGCATGGCAAACTGCAGTACAATTCGTTGGCAGAAACCATACCCGAAGAGTTTAATACCTTTTCCGCTATTAAACGCATACTTGCTTTAGGAGATACCATCGTTTTTCAAGCCGAAGAGCAAATGTTTTTCTTCGCAAACGATACCATAACTTCTGTTTCTCCTGAAACTACATTTCACTTAGCCTTTGTTTTTCAGAATAAGCTTTACGCCCGCGAACGCGAGCGAGGTCTTGTTCAATTCAATGGTACCGATTTCGAATTTATTGATGGAAGTGATGTGTTCAGCGATTTTGGCATTTTTTCAATACTACCCTACGGGAACAGCAAATTGGTTGTTACCCTTGAACTAGGATTATGGGAGTGGAGCAGCAAAGGGTTTGCAATGATTGATCTTGACGATAAATGCCAGCGCGCAGTTGATGAAGCCGGACTTATTGGAGGAATTTTGCTTGATGATGGTAACTATGCTTTCAACTCCCTAAAAGGCGGGGTGTTAATACTCGATTCAAACCTAAATTTGGTCAATACCTATTCGGTAAACACAGGTTTGCCAACATCGGAAGTGCTTGATGTTATTCAGGATTCAGATGGCAACCTTTGGACCTCGACCCAAAAGGGTGTTTCGCGAATACAATACACGTCACCGTTCTCTTTTTTCGACCAAACCGTAGGTTTGCTGGGAAATGTTAATGCAGCCACTTTTTATAACCATCAAATTGTTGTAGGAACTAACGAAGGCCTTTTCGTAAGCAACCCCCAAGGAGCCAAAGTTTTTGCTCAGGTTGATAGGGTTAGCGGAAGCGTTTGGTCCATCGAACAAACGCCTAATGGTTTGTGGGTAGCCACAAATAATGGGTTATACTTTTATACAGCAAATGGCTGTAAACAGATTAACCACGATAATCTGTCGGGTGTTTTGTACATTCCTGAAAACCGCTGGCTTGTTGCTGCAGGGGTAAGCGGTTTTAGCATATTGCATGAACCTGCGCAAAAGGAATTGCTTAACCTAAACGATATTAGGCTCGATGCCTATGGCATATCGTATAAGCATTTACCCAAAGGGTCTTTCGAAATATGGGTAGGTTCCAAAACTAGTGGAGCATGGCAAATGGTGGTTGATACCTCAATGCATTACAAGTATAACTTTTACAATATTGAGGATGGGTTGCCCATTGATTGGGTTTGTCCGTATAAGGCCGACGAAGATATTTTTTTCGCAACATCGCGAAACGGAATGCTAAGGTTTGTTTATCCCGAAGAGCTAACTGCGCTTATCAACGATACTACTCAGGATTACTCCAGCCTTAAAGGTTTTTTCGATATTGCCGATTTTCCTAAAAATTCCAACGATAAGGCTGTTACAGCCTTTTGTTACCACCCCGATACTTCGCTTATTGCCCTCGATTTTCAGGTGAATGCAATTCCCATGAGCGACAGTATCCCGAATGAAAGCCTTTTTAAAACGCTTGATTTGGGACGAATTAACACAATCTCGAAGAGTAAGCCTAGTCGTACGGTGTTAATTGGTGCCGACGATGGTTTGGTTGTAGTCAACAAACTCGACAATAAAAAACGGGAGTATCCAATTCCTATGCTTACCCTAAGAGGTATTTCTATAGGCCTCGACTCTACGCTATGGTATGGCGATGAGCCAATTGACGATAGGGTTTTTACAATTCCCTATTCGCTTAATAGCATAAAAGTTGATTTAGCATCGAACTATTTTGATAATGGGCACACGGCCCAATACGCATGGCGTTTCAAGCATAGCAACGATACGTTGTTTACCCATTGGTCATCGCAAAACACAATTTCTTTGTCGAACCTAAGGGAAGGGGAATACCAGCTAGTTGTAGTTGCACGAAATGTGCATAACCAGCAAAGTAACAGGGTGCTAGTTAACCTTCGGGTGCTTCCTCCTTGGTATCGTACTTGGTGGGCGTACATTGCTTACGCAATTATGGTAGTTGCAATTACTTACCTAATAATTCAATATAACACTCGGCGCTTAAAGGAGCAGAATAAGCGACTTGAGGAGATTGTAAAGGATAGAACGCGCGAAGTGGTTGAGCAGAAAGAGCATATTGAGCATATCCTTACCGATATAAAGGCAAGCATTAACTACGCACAGCGTATTCAGCAGGCTTTGCTACCTAGCAAAGAAATTCTCAACGAGTATGTGCCGAATCATTTTATTGTTTTTCATCCGCGCGATGTGGTAAGTGGCGATTTTTACTGGGCAGCAAAAGTGAACAACTGGTTTATTATAACTGTGGCCGATTGTACAGGGCACGGTGTGCCCGGTGCTTTGATGAGCATGTTGGGAATTTCGTTCCTAAACGAAATAGTTCGGAAAAATGAGGTGCTTTCATCAGCAATGGTGCTAAATGAGCTGCGCCAGTCGGTAATTGAAGCATTAAAGCAAACCGGTAAGCAGAACGAGCAGAAGGATGGTATGGATATGAGCATGGTTGCATTTAATATTGATTCCAAAGAGTGCCTATGGGCTGGAGCGAACAATCCGCTTTACCTTGTTCGTCGCGGAAGGCCAACTGGTTCTGATATGATTGAGAATTGCGATAGATGTAGGGTTCACGAGTTCGAATCGAACTACATAAAAGAGTATAAGGGCGATAAAATGCCTGTGGCAATTCATACAATTATGGAGGATTATACAAGCCATAGGATAATGCTTCAGAAAGGCGACAGGCTTTTCCTTTTTAGCGATGGGTATGCCGATCAGTTTGGAGGCCCCGAACATAGGAAATTTATGGCAAAAAACTTCAAGGATTTAATTGCTCGAACATCGCTTTTGCCTATTGTTGAACAAGGGCATGAGATTGATGCTACTTTCCAGCAATGGAAAGATTTCGATGGATGTGATTACGAGCAGATTGATGATGTAACAGTGCTTGGGTTTGAGGTTTAGCCAATTATTTTTAGCTTGGCAAATTTAAGTAGAAGGTTTTTTTGCCCAGCCGTAATAAAGTTAACTATCGCTTTTGCGTTTTGTCCATCATTTTCAATGGCAGCAACAGTTCCTTTCCCAAACCTTTCGTGGTAAACTACCGTGCCCTCTTTAATGCTATTCGTATTTAATCCCTTTGAGGGTTCATCGCTTTCAATAGCATTATCTGCTTCAATTCTTGCTAATCGCCTGCCTTGGAAACGGCCTTGGCTTGCCCTGGCTAAGTTGGATTTGCCAAAATTGGCTGGGTTAGTTTGCATCCCTCCAAGCGTCCCTGTTGTGGCAGTGGATATTTCATCCTCTTGATTGTCAATCCACTCTGGATCAATTTCAGCAATAAAACGGCTTGGTATGCTAGAGGTGAGGTTACCCCATTTGTACCTAACCTGAGCGTGCGATATAGTAGCCAATTTTGCGGCTCGGGTAAGCGCAACGTAAAAAAGCCGACGCTCCTCTTCAAGTTCCTCGGGCGATCCGGTTGATAGCCGCGAAGGGAAAAGTTCCTCTTCAATACCAGCAAGGAAAACGTAGTCAAATTCAAGCCCTTTAGCCGAGTGTATTGTCATTATCGATACTTTATCCCTGTCTTCAGGTTTATCGTTATCTGCATCGGTTAGTAGCGAAACGTTTTCTAGGTAATCGGCAAGAGTAACTAGTTCGATTTCTCCTTCCTCTTTTCGGGCATCCGAAAACTCTTTTATGCTGTTGAGTAGCTCTTCAATGTTTTGTAATCGGGTAATTCCCTCCACCGAACCATCGGCTTTAAACTCTTTTAGCAAGCCCGTATTGCTAATAATTGCTGCTGCGGCCTCGTAGGCATCAGCAGTGTAGGCTATAGTGCCAAATTGCTTGACGAGGTTATAAAACTGTATTACCTTGTTTATTGCCGCAGGCTTGAGTTCTGAGTTATCAGTTCCTAGCTGCTCAATGGTAACCCAAATGCTTTGTTCTTTTTGGTTTGCGGTTGCTTCGAGCCTTTGAAGCGTGGTGTTGCCAATGCCGCGCGTTGGGAAATTGATTATTCGCTTCAGGGCTTCGTCGTCGCTGGGGTTTACCGTAAGCCTAAAGTAGGCAAGGGTATCCTTAATTTCCTTTCGCTGGTAAAACGATAAGCTGCCATAAACGCGATAGGGAATATTTCGTTTACGAAGTGCCTCTTCAAAAATTCTCGATTGGGCATTAGTGCGGTACAGTATGGCAAAATCCTTATGGTGTGCATGTTCCCTGTGGATAATATCCGATATGGCTGAGGCTACCATAAACCCTTCCTCCTGATCGGTGTAGGCTTTAATTACCTTTATCTTTTCACCAATCCCTTTTGCTGAGAAAGATACTTTTTGAATTTGCCTTTTGTTCTTTGCAATTACGCTGTTTGCAGCGTTAACAATTGTTTGGGTCGATCGGTAGTTTTGCTCAAGCTTAAAAAGTTTATAGTTTGGGTAATCGTTTCTGAAGTTCAGGATGTTCTCAATTTTTGCTCCGCGAAATGAGTAAATGCTCTGCGCATCGTCGCCCACCACGCAAACATTTTGATGATTTTCGGCAAGCCTTTTAACTATAAGGTATTGGCTATAGTTTGTGTCCTGATACTCATCAACTAGAATGTACTTAAACTTATCCTGATATTTTGCTAGCACATCGGGAAAGTCGCGGAACAAAACGTTTGTGTTCAGCAGCAAGTCGTCAAAATCCATGGCAGCAGCCTTAAAGCAACGTTGCATGTACATGGCGTAAATTCTGGCTATTTCTGGCTTTCGGGTTTGCCTGTCGAACGATACGAGCTGCGTGTTATTAGCGTAGGCCTGAGGGGTAATGAGGTTATTTTTTGCTGACGATATTCGACCGTAAACCTCATTCACTTTATAGGTTTGCGTATCGAGCTTTAGCTCTTTAATAATTGAGTTTAAAAGGCTTTTAGTGTCGGCAGTGTCGTATATGGTAAAGGTACTCGGGTATCCTAGTTTTTGGCTTTCAGCACGGAGTATGCGCATAAACATTGAGTGGAATGTACCCATCCATAGCTGTTGGGCTGTTTTTTGGCCAACAACACTGGCAATTCGCTCCTTCATTTCGCGTGCTGCCTTATTTGTGAAGGTTAGGGAAAGAATACTCCATGGAGCAACACCCTGCTTTAGCAGATGCGCAATTCGGTATGTTAATACGCGAGTTTTACCCGAGCCAGCACCTGCAATAATTAGCGCAGGGCCTTTAAATGTGGTTACTGCTTCTCGTTGTACTTCGCTAAGCTCGTTTAGGTATTGCACTTGTGGTAATTTGTAATTTTTATGTTGAGTTTGCAAAGTTACTGTCAATAACCAAAACAAAAAGTGAGTTTTAAATATTGTGAATAACTTTTTAATACAAAAGGGGCTTAACTAAAAGCCCCTTTAGAAAATCTCTTGGGTTTTGAGCGTTAAACGGAAGTTAATGGCTCAATTTTGAAAAGCTATTCGCTTTGACAGATAGCCATTTTGCCTTCCTTAATTAGCGGCTAGTTGCAAACCGAGTAGGTTCGTGCTTCTTCCATTAGCTTGCGTATGTGAGCACGAATTTCCTTTTTAACAATTTCTGCATCGGCTTTTGAAATATCCTTTGAGCAAAACGCTGCTATGTAAGCAGCCTCGGCGGCAGCACAACCATCAGGATCGTCTTCAGTTGCAGCATCCGCATCGCAGTAGAAATCTTCACCATCGGGATTTACTAAGTAACAATCGCCGCCATCCAATGGGCAGCAAAAAGTTGCCGGACCGCATGACTTAGCTGTAAGCTCAAAGATTTCGCAAACATCTTCCTCTTCCTCTTTTTCGCAACCCCAAGTAATGAGGATTAGTGCACTTAGCAGCGCAAGGGGTAATAAATAGATTTTGTGTTTCATAATAGCTTGGTTTTAGTTAATTGGTATGATTAGCTGATAAATTTTGTTCAATAACTTTTGATAGCTGTTCAAAACTCATAAAACCGCTGTAAGCATTGTTCCCTATGATAAAGGTTGGTGTTCCTTTTAGTTTTAATTCGGCAAACTGATTTCTAACCTGAGACAGATAGGTTTCGGCTTCGCCACCAAAGTAGCATTCAGCTACAAGCTCATCGGCTAGGGTAAACTCTTCAATCATTGCTTGAAATTCAAGCGTAGAGATTACCTTATAGCTTGCAATGAAAAGCTCGTGTAGCTTTTGGAAATTTCCATACCTACTTATGCAAACCGATATTTTATTCGCATCGTTTATGGCTTGGTTCGATGAAAAGTCGACTAGCCTAACCACTAGGTTTACCTTGCCGCAGTTCATGTAGCTGGACTGAAGCTGAGGGTACACCTCAGTGAAGAATTTTTGGCAATGGCTACATGCGTAACTTGAGTACATATATATTGTAAGGTTTGCAGTGTCAGGCCCAAAAGTAATATCAAGATCGTTTTTTGCCTGTACTAGCTGTATGGCTGCATTGGGCTTTTTTATTAAATACCTATTTCCAAGCTGGTATGCAATAAGTGCTAGCAGTATCAGCGAAATTGTAAGGGCTATTATGGTATGCCTGTTTTTCATATACCCAGATAAACTAATCCTTTTTACGCTCTTTCCGGTCAATATCCGTTCTAAAGTTCTGTAAAAGCGGGTTAAACATAAGGTTTAGCCCTCGTTCGTTAACCCTAATAACCGTTTTCATCATACGCTGCAGGCCTTTTGTGTCAAAACTGTTTTTTGTTTCACCGTCTTTGTCGTACGATACGAGGTAAAGCCCTTTTCTATCGGCGGTATCATCCCCCTCAAAAATATCTGTTTCCATACCCTGTTTTTTCAAGAGTTTATCGGACTTGCCAAGAAGCACATCGCTTAAATGTACAATCAGGTGGTATTCGTAATCATCGCTAGCGTCAAAAGCCTGCATGCCATAAACCGACATGTCGAGCGCACTGCTCACAATATCGGTTTTTGGGAAGAAAACTTTACCCTTATGAATAAAAATGCTGCTTTCCATGGTTCTGAAAATGATGTTGTCGAGTTCGCGCAGGTTCGTAAACTTAGCTAGTTCCATTGCAGGCTCGAAATTGTAAATGCCTCCATTTTCAAGCTTAAAGTATCCGAGCAGCGCAATCTTATCGTAATGAATTGAGTCGCCCGATACAATTATACGTCCATTTACAGAACTTGTTAGTATTCCGCTAATGTTTTCGTGGGTAAAGTCGGTTTGGTCAAAATCGTTAGCATCAATTAGTAGCTTATTGATGTCCATACCGTTTATCGTGTTTTTAAACTCAACCTTTTGCTGGTCGGGGTAGCGCATATCGTAAAGCACTGAGGTAATCATTTCACCACCAAAGGCATTGAACTTCAAATCGTCGGCTACGTATAGGCTATCGTCAACCCTAAATTTGGTTGAAATATCGTTGAGGATAATATCATCGTACTTTAGGCTTTTGGCGCCAAACGTGCCTCGTGCAATGTAAGGCGGGATGTACATGGGTTCCTCAACGTCCAAGCTATCGGTTGCAATAGCTGATTCGTTTCCGGTTTGCTCTGCAATTTCAACCGGTGCAGGTTCCTGCTGTTGGGTTGTGTCTTCCTCAACAAGGTATGCAAATGGGGCGTAGTCAACATCGCCAACCCGAACATGGGTGTTTACAATAATGGTTTGGTCCTTTTGCTCAAGCAAAAATGCTTTGTAAACATTCCAAATTTCGGTGGAGTCCATCCAAAAATCAATTCCATGTGCATTCCCGTATAGGTTGTCGATACGCATGGTGTCATTGGCCATGGCAAAGTCGAGCGATAGATTATTGATTCTCACAAGCGTATCATCGAACATTTCAAAACTAAAGTCTCTCATTTGTGCGGTAAGTGAGCTTTGCTCAAAGGCAATGGGCATTATTTTGTCTTCAATGGAATCGAGATGAACCTGTCCGTACGATTTTAGGCTAACCATTGCTTTTCCTGAAATGCTTTCTACAAGTGAGTCAGGAATAAAAGGTCGTAGCTCATCAAAGTTAACATTAACTTTAGTGTCGGTTTTAAACGTTACGTTTTCCAACCCTTTAACGTAGGTTTTTCCCTCAATGGTGTTGTTTCCCATTTGGATGAAATACGAGTCGAGATCGACCCCCATGTTATCCATATCGCGAACATAACCAAGGATTTTTCCCGATAGCGATGAGTTTTTCAGCGCAACTCCATATCCTGGGGCCTCAAGCGAAAGGTTGCTAATGCTAATTTGCTTACTGGGATGATAGGCAAAGTTGACATTCAAATTTTTAACCTCATCAATTGAGTCGAGCGCTGTAGAGAGGTTGCTAACACTAACCTCAAGGCTAGTGCGCTCAAGAAAGTAGTCGGCGCTTTCCATGCCAAGATTATCGGGAAGTGTTCCGCGGGTTGATAAGTTAAAAGCCATGCTCCCTGTAAGGTATTCAACTGTACTGTCGGGAATTAGGCTACTAAACTCATCGAAATTAACATGTCCGTTTGTTTTTACGGTGTAAGTTGGCTTATCGAGGTTTGATGCAGTAAACGATAAATCGATGTGGCTTTTGTTGGTTGCAACCCGAAAATCGTTAAACTGAGCAGAAATTGTTGCAAAATCATTTGGGTCGAGCGCCTTTACGTTGCCACTAAATGACATATGCTTAATTTCGGGGTAGTCAGTGGTTTTTATCTTGCCCCTTTTGAGCGACATGTTGGCCTGTACCTGAGGCATTACGAGCGTATCATAAACGTAACCATTAACTTTTGCATCAAGCTGCATTTGCCCGTCGATGCTTACGAGGCCAAATTCGTTCAGCATTTCGTTGGTTGCGTACTTGCTAAGCTCCTTTAGATTAACCTCCGATAGCGCAAGAGCCATGTTAACAAATATTGAGTCGGCAATTTGAGCAGTACCGCTTAGGCTAAAACGTGCACCATCGGTAGCTAGGTTTAGCGTATCAATATTTACTTTTCCATCGTCATAAGCTAGCGAGAAATCCATTGCCATTTGGTTCATCAGGTGTGCGTTGGTGCCATCAAAGCTAATGTTTGAAGCTTGCATTTTTCCCTTAACACTTCCCGCAAAGTATTCGTCAAGCATTCGCCCCTTCAATTCAATTTCGGGGATGTGCAGCTTGGCCTTTGCCTTAAGCTGATCGTCGGAATAGTTCACGTTTATGTCGCGAAGCGTAAGGTTTGTTAGCAGCACGTCGAGTATTGTTGAAGTGGTATCGGAGGGGATTTCCTCATCGACCTGCGTTGAGTCGGTGGCCAAAAGAAAATCGATATTGCTAGCACCTGTAGAGTCGACAATATAGTTGAAAGAGAATCCTTCAATCTCAACCTTTTCAATTTCAATTTTGCTCTTTAAAAGAGGTTTTGTTTTAACTGAAACAAAGAGCTTTTTGAGGCTGATTAAGGTATCGTTTTTAATAATGTTAAGTGAATCAACCCTTTCGTTATTGCTTACCCCCATTTTAAAGCCATGAAACTCAAACGTAGCATATGGAAACTTACGCAGTAGCAATAGCGAAACGCTATCAACTTTTACGGGAGCGTCAATTATTTGGCTTACCTCGTTAAGGACAATGCGAGAAATTCTGTTCTCACAGAGTTTTGCAACTGTAAGCACAATAATAATGAGCAAAAGTAAGCTTGCAATTGCTATTAACGATATTTTGAGTGTCTTTCTTAAAATCTTTGCAGTTTTCATGGTTTGTTAAGTTGAGTAGGGAGGTAATACAAATTAAGCCATTATGAAAAAGTGTAAGTTATCTTGCTATTCACCACCAAAATTTTCTTACCCTGTACTTTTTAAGCGCATCCTCAAGCCTATCGCCTCTGAGGTTTTCTTCTACAATTTTGCCATCGCCGTCAACTAAAAAGCTAGCAGGTATCATTCGTATTCCGTACTCTTTTGCTGCTTCGCTTCGCCAGCCTTTAAGGTCGCTAATATTGTAAGGCCAATCTAACCCATCTTTTTCAATGGCATTTAACCATTGCTCTCGCTTAAGGTCGAGCGAAACGCTAAGGATAACAAAGCCATCGCCATTTTCAAAGTTCGAATCCTTAAACCGATGGTAAGCCTCAACCAGATTTGGATTTTCTCGTCGGCATGGAGCGCACCACGATGCCCAAAAATCGATAAGGACCATTTTGCCCTTTAAATCGGATAACTTTACAATTTCTCCATTAGGGTTTTCAAGCGCAATTTCTGGCGCTTGTTGACCAACTACAGGTGTTTGAGCGTGTATGTTTTGGCCTAGAAATAAGGCGAGTATTAGGAAATAGAATGTTTTTCTCATAACAAAATTATTTTAAACCATAATGGCTCATGCGTTTTATGTTGAGAATAGTAAAAGTAGGAAAAAATAGCAGATATTTCCTCAAATTTTGCCTAAAGCAATTCAAAATAAATGCCACAGTTTGATTAACGTAAGCAATTTGAAGATAAGGTAAGCCTATTTTGTTTTGGGTAAACAAATCAAACGCTTGGCCTACAATTTTATGCATGTTTTAGCGTTGCTTTTGTGTTTGCAATAGCCAGTGTTTGCCTAAAAAATGCTATTATTGTAGTTTGTTTTAAAAAGAGAAGCGTAATGCGTAAGGGATTAGTTGCCAGTGTATTGTTTTTGTTTGTTGTTTGCTTAATGCCCAATAATGGCATTGCCCAAATATATGCACCCGATAAGGATTGGGGTGGGTTAACCCAGTATTTCCCCGAAGAAGATCAGGATTCGGTTTTCGTTTTTTTTGATGACAATGAGCCTTGGCTAAGAGCCCAGTTTTCCGATTCATCAGCATCAGCATACCAATGGTACAAGTACGACAGTGAAATTAACCCTACTATTGATAGGTTTCAACCTTTGGCTGGGCAAACCGATTCAACCCTTATGTCGGTATCGCCCGGAGGATATTTAGTTGAGGTTGTTAGGCTGAGTGACGACAGCACACAAGTTTACGTGGCCTGGGTTATGGTTGACGATGTTCAACTTATCGCACTTTCGCTTAATAGCAATTCCTGCGAGTCATTGGGCTTGTACTTATCTTCTTCGCCAAATTTTTACGATGTAAACTCATTTTTTACCTATTTCGATTTATCGAACTATTATAATCCCGACGAAGACGAGAACGCCACAAACCCACATCAGGAAAGAAATCTGTTGCCCTTGGGGGGCTATTTTGGCAGCTTTGTTTTCGAGTCGTTAAATCCAGCGGTTGAAGTTCCAGTGAATGTTGGGCTACCGTTTATTGACATTGAGTTTGAGAACGAGCAGAATGGTAAAACCTACGGACCATTGGCCGATGCAGCATACCGTTTAACGGTAACCAATCCGTTTGGTAAAGACGATATGGTTGTAGAAACTGATGAAATACAGGCAATAGCAACAAAGGTAGGCCTCGATATTTATTTCAACACAAGTAACGATAACTTGCCCAATTGGGTTAAACAGGATGACGAATTCCCTAGCGAGGAGGCTCTGCTTGAGATGAAGTTGGAAAGCACTGCCGAGAATGCCGATTCCCTTTTCTGGAATATTATAAACGATGATATTTTAGTTAAAAGAGGTGGCGATAGTATTGCCTGGAGCGATAAGTCGCTTTTTAGTGAACGTATAGAGTCGTATCCTCCAAAAAAATATTTTGTTCCTGGTATTTTTGGTGTTGAGCATGTGTCAAAAAAGGTAACTGGCAACCAGGTTTGCATGGATACTATACTTCGCCCGGTAGAGGTTGATACTTCGTTTATTGATCCAACAGCTATCCCAAATGTTTTCTCACCAAACGACGATCCGGTTAACCAGTTTTTTGTGCTTAAGGATACTGAAACTAGCGTGACATCTATAAAATCGTTTAAAATTAGCATTGTTTCGCGATGGGGCGACAAAGTATACGAATATTCGGGTAATCCAAAGGAATGGGAAGGATGGAATGGCCAAGTTAATGGCGACGGTAAGCCTGCCTCCGAAGGTGTTTATTTCTACGTAATTGAGGCTGTTGGTTGGGATGGTCGTAAGTACAAGGGAGGAGTTTACAAAGGGTTTTTGCATCTTTTCCGTTAATCCGAAACAATAATAAATCTTTTACTACTTCTCTTTATTTGGAAGTCGGAATTGCTTTCTATTTCCCGTAAAATTCTGTTCAATTCCGAAACCGATTTTTTCTTGACCTTGCTGATTTGTATATTCTATTAAAATGTTTTGTACTTTTGATTGGGACAAAATCTAAAATAATATGCTAAACGAAACAGTTACCCAATTTCTCGAGAATAGCATCCGAAGGAACTGGGATTTCAATGCGCTATCAGATTATAAAGGCGATACCTATACATACGCCCAGGTGGCATACCATATAAATAGGTTACATAATTTCTATCGAAAGGCAGGAGTTAAAGAGGGCGATAAGGTTGCTCTCGTAGGTAAGAATTCTGCACGCTGGGGTATTATTTATCTTTCAGTGGTTTCGTATGGAGCGGTAATTGTGCCAATTCTGCCCGATTTTAAACCAGCCGATGTACACGAAATTGTAAACCATTCGGATTCGATACTCCTTTTTGCAGAGCAACAGCTATTTGAGGCAATGGAGTTCGATAAGATGCCAAACCTAATGGGCTCGTTAAAAATTGCAGGGTTTACAATACAGGCTCAACGCTCAGCTGCATTTATTGAGGCTTGGGAAAATGCAGGCATTGACAAACCCGTTGATGTTAAGGATTATAGAGCCGACAGGTATACTCTTCCTCAAATTTCAAACGAAAAGCTAGCGGTAATTAGCTATACCTCGGGTACAACTGGGTTTGCAAAAGGAGTTATGATACCTCATAATAGCCTTGCTGCCAATATTAGGTATGCGCAAATGAATATGCCTTTAAACCCAGGCGATAAAATTGTATCATTCTTGCCTTTGGCTCACACTTTTGGATGTGCATTTGAGTTTCTATTCCCGTTTACTTTGGGCTGTCACATAACCATTCTTACAAAAACTCCATCGCCTCAAATTATTCTGCAAGCCTTTGGTGAGGTTAGGCCATCGCTAATACTTTCTGTACCGTTGGTTATTGAGAAGATTTACAAAAAGCAAGTTCTTCCTAAAACCTCAAAACCCATTATGAAGGTTTTGCTTAAAATCCCTGGCGTTAGCGGTTTAATTCTTAAAAAGATTAGAGTAAAGCTCGAAGCAGCATTCGGTGGAAATTTCAGGGAGCTGGTGCTGGGTGGCGCTCCGTTTAACCAGGAAACTGAAAGTTTTTTTAAACGCATGAAGTTTCCCTTTACTGTTGGATACGGAATGACCGAGTGTGGTCCGCTAATTAGCTACATAAACTGGAGAGAAAACCCATCTGGGGCTTCAGGAAGGGTTGTGGATACGCTCGAGCTTAAGATTGACTCGCCTGATCCAGAGAGTATTGCTGGTGAAATAATGGTGAAAGGAGAGAATGTAATGTACGGCTATTACAAGAACGAAGAAGCCACCAACGAGGTTTTAGATGATGATGGTTGGCTGCATACAGGGGACTTAGGGCTTGTTGATAGCAAGGGGAACGTGTTTATCAAGGGTAGAATTAAGAGCATGCTCCTTGGACCTAGCGGAAAGAATATTTACCCCGAAGAGATCGAGTCGATACTTAACAATAAATTTGGTGTTGGCGAAACGGTTGTAGTTCAACGAAACGATAAGTTAGTGGCGCTCATCTTTCCCGATCAGGATTATGTTCAGCGGTTTAAGGTAAGCGATGAGGCTTTGTTAAAGCAATTTGAGGGATATAAAAAAGAGGTTAACGATCAGCTGCCCTCATACATGAATATCTCTCAGGTGATTATTCATCCCGAAGAGTTTATAAAAACTCCTAAGCGAAGTATAAAACGGTTCATGTATAGCTAGTTAATTCCCATTTAAAATAAAAAACTTCCCGCAATAATTTGCGGGAAGTTTTTTTATGCTCACTCTTCACTTTAGTGAAAATGTGTTCAATTGCTATGATTTTTTATTCCTCAATAATCGTTATCTTTTCAATAGTATCGCCTTGTCTAATCTCATCAATAATATCAACCCCCTCGTATACCTTGCCAAAACAGGTGTGATTTCTGTCTAAGTGGCTAGTGTTATCACGGCTATGGCATATAAAAAATTGTGAACCACCTGTATTTCTTCCTGCGTGTGCCATTGATAGTACCCCACGATCGTGATATTGATTTTCTCCGTCAAGTTCGCAGTCGATAGAGTAACCGGGGCCACCAGTGCCAACCCTTCTATCGCTCATGTCTTTTGAGAAAGGGCAGCCACCTTGAATTACGAAGTTGGGAATAACCCTGTGAAACGCAAGGCCATTGTAAAATCCTTCTTCGGCAAGTTTAATAAAATTTGCAACGGTATTAGGTGCGTCATCCTCATAGAATTTCACCTTCATTACGCCTTTGGGCGTATGAATTTCAGCTTTCTTCATGTTTGAATTTTTATGGTTATATGAAAAGTACTTAACTAAAACACCAATTTTACACTAGTGTTTTACTTAACGGCAAATATAGTTGAAATATGGCTTACAAGAGCCCCCTTACCTTCGCTAGCTGCATAATTTGGGCAACTATATCCTCAGTCTCTATTGTTGATCGGTTCAAAATAATGTCAAATAGTTCACTGTCGGGTTTATTCCCCCTGAAGAATTCCATAAACGTTTCACGACGCTTATCGGTTTCCTTTACTTTTTCCACAGCATCGGACGAGGAAAGGTTAAACCTATCTTTAATTACATTAACACGCCAGCAAAATGGAGCAATGAGCCTTACGTGTAACGATTTTTTTATGTGTTTTGCCAATACGCATCCAGCCCTACCCACAATAATTGAGTTCCCCTGTTCCGAGTATGAGCGGACTATCTGAGCTAGCGTGCGCTTAATCTGTATATCGCTTAGGTATTTATCTTTTGAGAAGATTGAAACTAAATCGCCAAAAATTGATTTTTCCTTTGCGCCAAAAATATGCGAGATGTCGTCGGGTTTAGTTTGAAGCGATTCAGCAGCATCGTGTAAAACCTGATGGCTTACAAAAACCCATTCGGGTTTTTCCTCGGTAGCATGAGCTTTGTTAATTTTTTCGGTTAGCAGTTCAGCTATTTCGCTTCCATAGCAACCATACTCTCGAGAAATAGTGATAACTGGACCTGGATCTTGCACGGTATGCTCTTCTTCGCGTCGCACTCTTTCGTGCATGTAGTGTAAAAAGAGGTTTTCCATGATGAAATTTTTCTTTTAAATATAAAACAAATAGCCTTACGCGGGGGGATTATTTGGTCATTTTTATTTAATAAGTTTTTTGTTGTTACTAAATACGGGTAATTCAGAAAGTATAAAATAGAAAAGCTCCCGTTTTAAAGGAGCTTTTCTATCAATCTAACTTTATGTCTATCGAATCATCTATTCTTCTTCCGATTCCTCTTCGTAGGCTTTTAGTAGCTTATCTTGTACATCGGCTGGGACTTGCTCGTAGCTCGAGAATTTCATGTTGTAAGTTGCCCTTCCACTAGTAAGCGATGATAGCGCAGTAGAGTATTTGTTAAGTTCGGCTAAAGGAACTCTTGCGTTAATCTTCTCAAACCCTTTAACGCTATCCATACCAAGTATAATCGATCTTCTGTTCTGAAGGTCGCTCATTACATCGCCCATTTTATCACTGGGGACTAGCACTTCTACTTCGTAGATTGGCTCCATAATTTTCGGGCCAGCATTTTTAAATGCAGTTCTAAATGCATTACGGCCAGCAAGCTTAAACGAAATTTCGTTTGAATCAACTGGGTGCATTTTGCCATCGTAAATGGCCACGCGAATATCGCGAGCGTACGAACCAGTTAGCGGGCCTTCTTCCATTTTCTCCATTATCCCTTTAAGGATGGCGGGTAAGAATCGAGCGTCAATAGATCCACCAACAATACAGTTGTAGAAAACGAGCTTTCCGCCCCACTCCAATTTAACTTCCTCTTTGCCTCTAACGCTAACGTTAATTTCACGTCCGTTAACTTTATACTTAACAGGGTCGGGTGCACCCTCAGTGTGTGGCTCAATAACCATGTGTACCTCGCCAAACTGCCCTGCTCCACCACTTTGCTTTTTATGGCGATAGTCGGCTTGTGCTATTTTTGTAATGGTTTCACGATAAGGTATGCGAGGAGGGAGGAAATCAACATCAATTTTGTAAAGGTTAAGTAGCTGCCACTTCAATATATTAAGGTGGTGTTCTCCTTGACCGTAAACAATAATCTGCTTAAGCTCTTTTGAGTACTCAATTACAATTGTTGGGTCTTCCTGGTGTGCTCTGTTTAAATATTCGCCAAGTTTTTCAGTATCCGACTCGTTTTTTGCTTTTATAGCAGTGCGGAATTTAGCATTTGGGAATGTTAATGGCTCAAACTCAATGTTTTTTCCGGGTGCGCTAAGCGTGTGGTTTGTTTTGGTGTTTTTAAGCTTAACAGCGGCTCCAATATCACCGGCAACCAGTTCAGTTACCTTTTCGCGCTTCTTGCCAGCAACAACAAAAAGTTGCGAAAGACGCTCTTTTCCATCGTTGGTGGTATTCACCAAGTCCATGCCTTCCGATACTTTACCCGACATAACTTTAAAGTAGTTTATCTCACCAATATGAGATTCAACGGCTGTTTTGAATATGAATAGCGAAGCGGGTTCACTTGCGCTACAGCTAATGTCTTTACCGTCTTTAGTTTTTACTGCTGGGAATTTGTCGGGGCTTGGGCATACGTTAATAACGAATTCCATTAACCTTTTAACGCCAATGTTTCGCTTACCTGAAACACAGAAAACTGGGAACAAACCGCGTGAAATAAGTCCTGCTCTAATACCTTCGCGCATTTCGTCTTCTGAAAGAGTTCCCTGATCAAAGAATTTTTCCATCAGGTTTTCATCATTCTCTGCAGCAGCTTCAATAAGAGCATTTTGTAATTCGCTTGCCTTGTCCATCTCCTCTGCGGGAATGTCTAGCACTTCGCGTTCGCCGGTATCGCCTTTAAACTTGTACATTTTCATCATTAGTACATCAATAATGGCGTTAAATTCAGTGCCTGCATTAACGGGATATTGTACAACGGCTATTTTTGAACCAAAACTTACCTTAAGCGATTCGATGGTTTGGTCAAAGTTTGCTTTGTCATGGTCGAGCTGGTTTGCCGCAAAAATTATTGGCTTGTTAAGCTTCTCAGCATGACGACCAAATATTTCTGTTCCAACTTCCACTCCGTATTGAGAATTTACAACCATAACTCCAACATCGGCCGGATGCATTGAAGAGATAACTGCACCAACAAAATCGTCGGAGCCAGGAGTATCAATAATGTTCAGCTTGTTGTCGTTAAATTCGGTGTAAAGAACGGTAGAGAAAATCGAACGCTGGTTTTGTTGCTCAATCTCACTGTAGTCCGATACAGTGTTCTTTGCTTCAATTGTCCCCTTGCGGTCAATTACTTTTCCCTCAAACATCATACTTTCGGCCAGAATTGTTTTACCTGACCCAGTGTTCCCTAGTAGGGCAATGTTTCTAACTTGATCTGATTGATAGGTTTTCATGCAACTTGCTTTACTGCTGTTCAACAATATTTTGGCTATCTGCATTAGTTATGCTGATAGTACTTTTATATTATAAAAGTCCCCAAAAATACTAAAAATTTGGTTTAAACAAATTTTCGAGGCATTTAACTGCATGCATAGAAGTGTTAATGTTTTCTAGATCTAAAAATACTTTAGGGTAATGGTAGTACTAACCATTTTGAGATGGTTTAATTAACTAATGCACATATCCTTTGGAATTATTAAATGTTTTCCCTACTTTTGCGCCCGCATTTTAGGCGAAGTAAAACGCTATCAAACAAGAAAAAAGGGTCAAAATGTTTTGGTATTCAATAAAAAAGAATACCTTTGCATCCCATTTTGCAGAGAATCTTTTTAATTAAACTAAGAAGTATATATGCCTACTATTCAGCAATTAGTGAGAAAAGGGAGGGTGAAAATTGTAGAGAAGAGCAAGTCTCCAGCTCTCGATTCGTGCCCTCAGCGTCGTGGGGTATGTGTACGTGTGTACACCACTACTCCCAAAAAACCTAACTCAGCAATGAGGAAGGTTGCCAGGGTAAGGCTTACCAACGGAAAAGAGGTAAACGCCTACATACCCGGTGAAGGTCATAACCTTCAGGAGCACTCAATCGTGCTTATTCGCGGTGGCAGGGTAAAGGATTTACCCGGTGTTCGTTATCACCTTATAAGAGGTACTCTTGATGCCTCAGGTGTTGAGGGACGTAACCAGCGTCGTTCTAAGTATGGAACAAAGAGGCCCAAGAAAAAAAGTTAATTAACATTTAAACTGCTTGTTTAAAAATGAGAAAAGCAAAACCAAAGAAGAGGATACTTTTACCCGATCCTAAATTCCAAGACGCTTTCGTTACGCGTTTTGTGAACAATATGATGTTTAGCGGGAAGAAGAGTATCGCATTCAACATCTTTTACGATGCCCTCGATATTGTTGGCAATAAGATGAAGGATGAAGAGAAGAGCCCTCTCGAAATATGGAAGAAGGCTATTGAGAACATTACCCCTCAGGTAGAGGTTAAGAGCCGCCGTGTTGGTGGTGCAACCTTTCAGGTACCTATGGAGGTTCGCCCCGATCGTAAGATCTCAATTTCCATGAAAAACATGATTCTATTTGCGCGTAAGCGTTCAGGGAAAGGGATGAGCGAGAAGTTGGCAGCTGAAATTATTGCGGCATACAATGAGGAAGGCGCCGCTTTTAAGCGTAAAGAGGACATGCACCGTATGGCCGAAGCGAATAAGGCTTTTGCGCATTTCCGTTTTTAACATAAGATTAGTTTATACACCTTTATATATATAGTAAACAAATTAATGAGCAGAGATCTAAAATTTACCCGTAACATTGGGATTATGGCCCATATCGACGCCGGTAAAACCACAACTACCGAGCGTATATTATACTATACGGGTAAAACACATAAATTAGGTGAAGTGCACGATGGAGCTGCTACCATGGACTGGATGGTTCAGGAGCAGGAGAGGGGAATTACAATAACCTCTGCAGCTACTACTACTTTTTGGAACTACAACGATAAGCAGTATCAGGTTAACATTATCGATACTCCAGGTCACGTTGACTTTACCGTTGAGGTAGAGCGATCACTTAGAGTACTCGATGGCGCAGTTGCTGTTTTTTGTGCTGTAGGTGGCGTAGAGCCACAAAGCGAAACTGTTTGGCGTCAGGCCGATAAGTATCGCGTTCCAAAGCTTGCTTTTGTAAATAAGATGGATAGGTCGGGAGCCGATTTTTTAACAGTTGTTTCTCAAATCAAGGAACGACTTGGTGCTAAGCCTATCCCAATTCAACTACCCATCGGAGCCGAAGAGTCTTTTGTTGGAGTAGTCGATCTTATCGAGAATAAATCTGTAGTTTGGTTTGAAGATGAAAAAACCAAAACTACGCAATACCGACTTGAGGATGTTCCTTCGGACATGGTAGACGAGGTTAACGAATGGCGCGAAAAGCTCATCGAAGCTGTGGCTGAGTATAACGATGACTTACTTGAGCGTTTCTTCGACGATCCCGACTCTATAACTAAGGACGAAATCCTCGATACTATCCGTAAAGCAACCATCGATATGTCAATTGTACCAGTGCTTTGCGGTGCGTCCTTTAAAAATAAGGGCATTCAACGTCTTTTAGATGCAGTGGTGAGCTTTCTGCCCAGCCCGCTTGACATTGGGGCTGTAACCGGAACTCATCCAGATTCAGGCAAGGAGTTAATCAGGAACCCTGAGTCTAAGGAACCTTTCTGTGGATTGGCATTCAAAATTGCTACCGATCCATACGTAGGTCGATTAGCCTTTATACGGGTATACTCAGGTCAACTTCCTAGCGGAAGCTATATCTTCAACACGCGTAGCGGTAAGAAAGAGAGAATTAGCCGTCTTTACCAGATGCATGCCAACAAGCAAAACCCCATTGAGGTTTGCGAAGCTGGAGATATTTGTGCAGCAGTTGGATTTAAAGATCTAAGAACTGGCGATACCGTTTGCGATGAGAAGCATCCAATAATGCTTGAATCAATGACCTTCCCCGAACCTGTAATTGGGCTGGCTGTAGAGCCAAAAACCCAGCAGGACCTCGATAAGCTTGGGGTTGCACTAGGCAAGCTTTCTGAAGAGGATCCTACTTTTCAGGTTCATTCTGACGAGGAAAGTGGCCAAACCGTTATTAGCGGTATGGGCGAACTTCACCTCGAAATTATTGTAGACAGATTGAGGCGAGAGTTTAAGGTTGATATCAACCAAGGAGCACCTCAGGTTGCTTACAAAGAGGCTATCACAGCTACTGTTGAGCACCGCGAAGTGTTTAAGAAACAATCTGGGGGTAGAGGTAAATTCGCTGATATTATCGTTGAAATTGGGCCTGCTGACGAGAGCGTTACTGGTCTTCAATTTGTTGACGAGGTTAAAGGCGGAAATATCCCTAAGGAGTATATTCCTTCGGTACAGAAAGGGTTTGAACTTGCTATGAAGAATGGTGTTTTAGCAGGTTATGGCCTACCTAATCTTAAGGTAACACTTAAGGATGGATCATTCCATGCCGTTGACTCCGATTCTCTATCATTTGAAATTGCAGCACGCCAAGCGTTTCGCCATGCAGCACCCAAAGCAAAACCCGTATTACTTGAACCAATTATGACTGTGGAAGTCGTTACTCCAGAGGAATACATGGGCGATGTAATAGGGGATTTAAACAAGCGAAGGGGGCAAGTTTCAAGCATGGATACTAAAGGCGCTGCTCGCGTAATTAAAGCCAAGGTTCCATTGTCCGAACAATTTGGATATGTAACCGTACTACGGACACTCAGCTCCGGAAGGGCTACCTCATCAATGGAGTTTTCTCACTATGCTGAGGTTCCTGCCAACATTGCGAAGGAAGTTGTTGAAAAGTCCAGTGGTAAAATAGTAAAAGAAGTCGATTAATCATTTACCATTTGTTGTAAAATGAGCCAAAAGATCAGAATCAAACTGAAATCTTACGATCACAATCTAGTGGACAAATCGGCCGAGAAGATCGTTAAAACTGTAAAAACTACAGGTGCAGTAGTTAATGGACCAATTCCACTGCCTACACACAAACGTATCTTCACGGTAAACCGTTCTACCTTTGTGAATAAGAAATCGAGAGAGCAGTTTCAACTTAGCTCTTTCAAGAGACTACTCGACATCTACAGCTCCACACCAAAAACAATCGATGCGCTTATGAAGCTCGAATTGCCTAGTGGAGTCGAAGTAGAAATTAAAGTATGAGTGTGATAAATTAATTAGTAATTACGATGCCAGGATTAATTGGAAGAAAAATCGGAATGACTTCCGTTTTTAGTGCTGATGGTAAGAATATACCATGCACAGTTATCGAAGCTGGACCATGCGTTGTTACCCAGGTAAGAACTGTAGAGAAAGATGGTTACTCATCGCTACAGCTTGCCTTCGACGACAAAAAGGAAAAACATACCAGCAAGCCTATGCTTGGTCACTTCCAAAAGGCCAAAACATCTCCAAAGCGTAAAGTTGCGGAGATTAAGGACTGGAAGCAAGAGTACAACCTAGGCGATGTGATAACATCAGAGATCTTTCTTGAGGATAGATGGATTGACGTAACAGGGATTACTAAAGGAAAAGGTTTCCAAGGCGTTGTTAAGCGTCATGGTTTTAGTGGTGTAGGTGATAAAACTCACGGACAGCACAACCGCCTTCGTGCCCCAGGTTCGTTGGGTGCCAGCTCTTATCCCAGCAGAGTTTTCAAAGGATTACGCATGGCCGGTAGAACTGGTGGTGAGGCAGTAAAGGTTATTAACCTACGTCTTATTAAGGTAATTCCTGAGAACAACCTGCTAATTGTAAAGGGTTCTATACCAGGCCCCAAAGGTTCATATTTAATCATTGAGAAGTAATGGAAATCAGCGTACTTAATACAACAGGAAAGGATACTGGGAGAAAAGTTGATCTCAATGATGAGATTTTTGGTATCCAACCAAACGACCACGCTATTTATCTCGACGTTAAGCAGTACCTAGCAAACCAACGCCAAGGTACGCACAAAGCAAAAGAGCGTAACGAGATAGCTGGAAGTACAAGGAAAATTAAGCGGCAGAAGGGAACAGGAACCGCTAGAGCTGGTTCCATTAAATCGCCCCTTTTCCGTGGAGGTGGACGCGTATTTGGGCCTGTACCACGCGACTACAGCTTTAAGCTTAACAAAAAGCTTAAGCAGTTAGCTCGTAAAAGTGCCCTTGCGTACAAAGCCAAGAATAACTCAATCCTTGTTTTGGAAGATTTCAACTTTGAGACCCCAAAGACCAAGGAAATAGTAAACATCTGTAAGAATTTGAACCTAGCGGATAAAAAGTCTGTATTTGTTCTGAGCGAGCCAAATAAAAATATATATTTGTCCACCAGAAACTTACAGAAATACCAAGTTGTAACTGCTTCAAGTATAAACACATACGACATTGTGAATGCAGGAACTCTTGTGCTAGTGGAAAGTTCAATTGATGTTTTGAACAAGATGTTTAAAATAGCTTAAACCCTGTAGCCATGAATATTATTATTAAGCCAGTGGTAACCGAGAAAATGGAAAAGCTAGGCGAGAAGTTAAATCGCTACGGTTTTATCGTTGACATCAACGCTAATCGGTTACAGGTGAAAGAAGCCGTTGAAGAGATTTACGGAGTTACCGTAAAAGATGTGAATACAATGCGTTACGCTGGAAAACGTAAATCGCGCTACACCCGTACAGGGATAATCGCAGGACGTACCAATAACTTTAAAAAAGCAATCGTAACGCTTAAAGAAGGTGAACAGATTGATTTTTTTAGCAACATTTAAATAAAATGGCTGTAAGAAAACTAAAACCTGTTACCCCAGGTCAAAGGCATAAAATTATAGGTGTATTTGACGACATTACAACTACTACACCTGAGAAATCGTTACTAGCCCCCCTAAAAAAGTCAGGCGGACGTAATAACTCCGGTAAAATGACAATGCGATACATTGGAGGTGGGCACAAGCGTCGTTACAGGTTAATTGATTTTGCGCGCAATCGCGATGGAGTGGCTGCTGTTGTGAAAACCATTGAGTACGATCCCAATCGTACTGCTCGCATTGCTCTAGTTGTATATGCTGATGGCGAAAAACGCTATATCATTGCACCCGCTGGCCTCAAGGTAGGCCAGACCATTATGTCGGGTAAAGGAGTTGCCCCAGAACTTGGCAACACATTGTACCTATCGGAAATACCCCTTGGTACCATAGTTCACAATATTGAACTAAAACCTGGTCAAGGTGGTGTTATGGCACGTAGTGCAGGATCATACGCTCAGCTTCTTGCTCGCGAGGGCAACTATGCTGTGCTTAAACTGCCTAGCAGTGAGATTAGAATGGTACTTACCAGCTGTAAAGCAACAATTGGTACCGTTTCAAACTCCGATCATGCCCTAGAACGCTCAGGTAAAGCAGGCCGCTCACGTTGGCTTGGTCGCCGTCCAAGAGTTCGTGGCGTGGTAATGAACCCCGTTGACCACCCAATGGGAGGTGGTGAAGGTCGTTCATCTGGAGGACATCCTCGCTCACGTAAAGGTATACCTGCTAAGGGCTATAAAACGCGCTCAAAGAAAAAGCAATCGAGCAAGTTTATCGTTGAACGCAGGAAAAAGTAATCTGAAAATAGCTGAACTATGAGTCGTTCATTAAAAAAAGGTCCATACATAGAGTACAAGTTGGAGAAACGCGTTCTCGATTTGAACGCTGCCAACAAGAAACAGGTTGTAAAAACCTGGTCGAGAGCATCTATGATCTCTCCGGACTTTGTTGGCCACACTATTGCTGTACATAATGGGAATAAATTTATCCCAGTATACGTAACAGAGAATATGGTAGGGCATAAGTTAGGTGAATTTGCCCCAACCCGTACTTTCCGTGGCCATGCCGGAAATAAGAAGAAATAGTAAATAGATCTTAAACCAAGAAATAATGGGTGCAAGAAAACGTATAAGAGCAGAAAAAATAAAAGAGGAGAAGAAGAATAAAGCTTACGCAATTCTGCGTAACTGTCCTACTTCACCCCGAAAAATGCGCTTGGTTGTTGATTTGGTTCGTGGGAAACAAGTTAACAACGCCCTCGATATCTTAAGGTACACTCCAAAAGATGGCGCAGTTAGGGTTCATAAGCTGCTACTGTCGGCTCTTGCCAATTGGCAAGCCAAAAATGAAGGTGTACGCATTGAAGATGCAAATCTTTTCGTTAAAGAAATTTTTGTTGATCAGGGACGTATGCTAAAACGAATTAGAACTGCCCCTCAAGGGCGTGCCCACAGAATCAGAAAGCGTTCTAATCACGTTACTGTTGTTTTAGACAGCGCAGTTACTAACGAAACTCAAAATACTCAGAGCTAAATGGGACAGAAAGTTAATCCAATTGGAAACAGGTTAGGAATCATCAAGGGATGGGATTCTAACTGGTACGGTGGAAACCATTACGCTCAAAAGCTAGTGGAAGATAGCAAAATTCGCGAATACCTTAGTGCTAGGCTTGCGAAGGCTAGCGTATCGAAAATAGTGATTGAACGTACACTTAAACTCATCACTGTTACCGTACACACTGCACGCCCCGGAATTATTATCGGAAAAGGCGGACAAGAGGTTGATAAGCTTAAAGAAGAGTTGAAGAACATCACCAACAAGGAGATTCAAATCAATATCTTTGAGATTAAGCGACCTGAAATTGACGCTACTATAGTTGCAAACAATATCGCTCGTCAGCTCGAAGGCAGAATTTCTTTCAGAAGAGCCATTAAAATGGCTATTGCCTCAACCATGCGAATGGGAGCAGAGGGTATTAAGGTGCAAATATCTGGTCGTTTAGGCGGTGCTGAAATGGCTCGCTCAGAAACGTATAAGGAAGGTAGAATCCCTCTACATACTTTCAGAGCAGATATTGATTACGCCCTTGGTGAAGCATTAACTAAAGTAGGCCTGATTGGTATTAAGGTTTGGATTTGCAACGGCGAGGTTTTCGGAAAGCGCGACCTTTCACCCAATATGGGTAAAAGTACTAGCGCAGCTCCTTCTCGCGGAAATGCAAGACCACCCCGCGGAGGTGCTCGCAAGAAAAAAAAGTAATTAATCGCATTAAACGATAATTAGAAAATGTTACAGCCAAAGAAAACAAAGTTTAGGAGGCAGCAAAAAGGCCGTATGAAGGGCAATGCTCAGCGCGGCAATCAGCTTGCATTCGGTTCTTTTGGAATCAAGTCACTTGAAACCATGTGGATTACCGGTAGGCAAATCGAAGCTGCCCGTCAGGCCGTGACCCGTTACATGAAACGTGAAGGTCAGATTTGGATCCGCATTTTCCCCGATAAACCAATTACCAAGAAGCCCGCTGAAGTACGTATGGGTAAAGGTAAAGGTGCTCCCGAGGGATTTGTTGCTCCTGTTACCCCTGGTCGTATTATTATTGAGGCCGAGGGTGTACCCTACGAGGTAGCTAAGGAAGCGTTACGCCTTGCAGCGCAAAAACTTCCCGTTACCACTAAGTTTATTGTACGCCGTGATTATAGTGAAACAGCAAACTAGTTGAGATATGAAAGCGACAGAGATAAGAGAACTTACAGATAAGGAGATAGAGGAGCGTATTGATACCTATCAAGCTCAACTACTTAAACTGAGAATGAACCATGCCGTTTCTCCACTCGATAATCCGATGAAGATTAGTGAGATGCGCAGAACAATAGCAAGGATGAAAACAATTCTCACCGAGCGTACTAGTCAGAAACAGTAAAGCCATCTTTCAAAAATGGAAAATAATCGTAATCTAAGAAAAGAAAGGATTGGGCTAGTGGTTAGCAACAAAATGGAAAAATCCATAGTTGTAGCCGTTAAGCGAAAGGTTAAACACCCAATCTACGGCAAGTTTATAAATAGAACTACCAAGTTCTATGCCCACGATGAGCAAAATACTTGCAACGTTGGCGATACCGTTCGGATAATGGAGACCAGGCCTCTAAGCAAAACCAAGTGCTGGAGGTTAGTAGAAATCATTGAAAGAGCTAAATAGCCATGATACAGCAAGAAAGTAGACTATTAGTAGCCGATAACAGTGGAGCAAAGGAAGTACTTTGTATCCGTGTGCTCGGTGGAACAGGTAAGCGTTACGCACGAATTGGCGACAAGATTGTTGTTACCGTTAAAAGTGCCATACCTAGCGGCGAAATTAAGAAAGGAACCGTTACTAAGGCTGTTGTAGTGAGAACCAAAAAGGAACTCAGAAGAGCTGATGGTAGCTACATCCGTTTCGACGATAACGCATGTGTGCTATTAAACAATCAGGGTGAAATTCGTGGAACCCGTATTTTCGGACCCGTTGCTAGAGAACTTCGTGACAAGTACATGAAGATCGTTTCTTTAGCCCCCGAGGTTTTGTAACTAGTTAAATTCGTTATCACGATGAATAAGAAACTTCACATTAAGAAAGGGGATTTAGTTTTCGTAAATGCTGGCGAGGACAAGGGCAAGCAAGGAAAGGTGCTCGAAGTATTAGTTAGCAAAGAGCGAGCTATTGTTGAAGGCGTGAACATCATGTCGAAGCATACCAAGCCGAATGCTAAAAATCCTCAAGGGGGAATCGTTAAAAAAGAGGCCCCTATACATATCTCTAACCTTATGCTGGTCGATCCTTCTAGCGGAAAAGCTACTCGTATTGGTCGCAAGGTAAATGAGAAAGGCAAGTTAGTACGTTACTCAAAAAAATCAGGGGAGGAGATTAAGTAATGAAATACGTACCAAACCTTAAGAAAAAATACGAAGAGGAGATCATCCCAAAGCTCACCAAAGATTTTGGTTACAAGAGCGTGATGCAAGTTCCTAAGCTAAAAAAGATTGTGCTTAACCAGGGAGTTGGTCAAGCCGTAGCCGATAAAAAGCTTATTGAGACAGCCCAAGAAGAGCTAACAATAATTGCTGGTCAGAAGGCAGTGCAGGCAGTATCACGCAAGGATATCTCAAATTTTAAGCTTCGTAAGGGAATGCCTATTGGCGCTAAAGTTACCCTTCGCCGCGAGCGCATGTACGAGTTCTTAGAAAGGCTTATTAGCGTTTCATTGCCTCGAATTCGCGACTTTAAGGGCGTAAACGATAAGTTTGACGGTAGAGGAAACTATAGCCTAGGTATCCAAGAGCATATCATTTTCCCCGAAATTGATATTGACAAGATCAATAAGATTCTAGGAGTTGAAATTACCTTTGTAACTTCTTCGGATACCGATGAGGAAGCATACGCTTTACTCAAAGAATTTGGTATTCCTTTTAAAAATGCTAAAAACAACTAGGGTATGGCAAAAGAATCAATGAAAGCCAGAGAGGTTAAGCGTGCAAAACTTGCTGCAAAGTACGCTGAGAAGCGCGCTAAGCTTAAAGAAGAAGGCGATTGGGTGGCACTACAAAAGTTGCCCCGTAACGCAAACCCAATACGTCAGCGCAATCGCTGTTCTGTAACAGGAAGACCTCGTGGTTATATGCGTCAATTCGGCATCAGCCGTATTACCTTTAGAGAATTGGCTTCAAAAGGGCTAATCCCCGGTATTAAGAAAGCTAGTTGGTAAACACATTAATACAAAGAACAAATGGTTACTGACCCAATTGCAGATTTTTTGACCCGAATTAGAAACGCCATCATGGCGAACCATCGGATCGTTGAAATACCTGCTTCGAATGTAAAAAAAGAGATTACCAAAATTCTATTTGATAAAGGGTATATCCTAAACTACAAATTCGAAGACGATAACAAACAGGGTATTATTAAAATTGCGCTTAAGTATCACCCAGAGAGCAAAAAGAATGCAATAAAGCACATTGAGCGAGTAAGCCGCCCAGGCTTACGTAAATATGTTGGAGTAGATGATCTACCTCGCGTATTGAATGGGCTAGGTGTTGCTATTCTTTCAACATCAAAAGGTGTTTTAAGCGATAAGGAAGCACGGAGCCAGAAAATTGGCGGAGAAGTGCTTTGCTACGTTTACTAATCTATTAATGACAAATTGAAATGTCTAGAATTGGAAAAAAACCTGTAAACTTACCCAAAGGCGTTACCATTAATATTGGTTCCGACAATGTGGTAAGCGTGAAAGGCCCTCTAGGCGAGTTATCTCAGGCTGTAGATCCTGATATAACCGTTAAAGTTGAGGGAGAGGAGATTATTCTCACCAGGCCTACCGATCAGAAGCGACATCGTTCAATGCACGGATTGTACCGCTCGTTAATCAACAACATGGTTGTTGGAGTGTCAACCGGATGGACAGTGCAGCAAGAGTTAGTGGGTGTTGGGTATAAAGCCGAAGCAAAAGGGCAAGTTTTAGAGATGAGTCTTGGCTATTCACACGATATCCATTTCCTTCTACCTAAAGAAATTTCGGTAGAGGCGAAAACCGAACGAAGGAGCAACCCAATTATTACCCTCAAAAGCGCCGACAAGCAGCTTTTAGGTGTAGTTGCTGCAAAAATTCGCTCGTTACGTAAACCAGAACCATACAAGGGTAAAGGTATCCGCTTTGTTGGAGAAGTTATCCGTAAGAAGTCTGGTAAGTCAGCTAGTGTATAACCTGTAAACAGTTAATGTAGTATGGCTCTAAAGAAACAACAGAGAAGGCTCCAGATTAAAATGAGGATACGTAAAAGAATCTCTGGAACACCAGAGAAACCAAGGCTATCCGTATTCAGGAGCAACAAGCAGATTAGCGTGCAGGTTATCGACGACATAAACGGCGTAACCCTTGCCTCTGCTTCTTCAAAAGTGAAAGAAATTGCTGAACAAGCAAAAATTACTAAAACCGAACAAGCCCGTCTTGTAGGCAAAATGGCCGCCAAAAACGCCATGGATAAAGGTATAACTTCAGTTGTATTTGACCGTAACGGTTACCTTTACCACGGACGCGTTAAGGCATTGGCAGAAGCTGCAAGAGAAGGAGGCCTTAAATTCTAGTAAGCGATGTCAACAAATACAAGTATGCGAAAAGTAAAAACTGCCGATCTTGAGCTAAAAGATAGGTTAGTTTCAATACAGCGAGTAACTAAGGTTACAAAGGGTGGTAGAACATTTAGCTTCTCAGCCATCGTTGTTGTTGGTGACGAAAATGGCATTGTTGGTTTCGGTTTGGGAAAAGCAGGAGAAGTAACCTCCGCTATTTCTAAAGGAATTGAGGATGCAAAAAAGAATCTAGTTAAGGTTCCAATTCATAAAGGAACTATACCTCACCAGCAAGTGGCCAAGTATGGCGGAGCAAAGGTGTTCCTAAAGCCAGCATCTCATGGTACAGGAGTTAAGGCTGGTGGTGCGATGAGGGCAGTGCTTGAGAGCGTTGGTGTAACCGACGTACTTGCTAAGTCTAAGGGTTCATCTAACCCCCACAACCTTGTGAAAGCTACTGTTGCAGCTTTGCTTGAGCTACGCGATGCGTATGCTGTAGCTGCTGTAAGAGGAGTTGATCTTAACAAAGTGTTTAACGGATAGAATTTGGAGATATGGCAAAGATAACAATCACACAGGTTAAGAGCAGGATTGGCTCAAATAAGCGTCAAAGGGCTACACTTGATACACTTGGCCTACGAAAAATTAACCAAACTGTTGAGCATGAGGGAACTCCCGAAGTTCTTGGAATGGTAGAGAAAGTTAAACACCTTGTTCGTGTAGAACAATAGTGAATAGAAACCTTACATAACGGTGATTTAGATATGGAACTTCACAACCTAAAACCCGCCAGCGGATCAACCCACAAGACCAAACGAATTGGACGCGGACAAGGATCTGGACATGGTGGAACTTCAACAAGGGGACACAAGGGTGCAAAATCGCGCTCGGGTTACTCCAAAAAAATTGGATTTGAAGGAGGTCAAATGCCTTTACAGCGCCGTTTGCCCAAATTCGGATTCAAGAACAGATTCCGTAAAGAGTATAAAGCAATCAATATCGATGTTTTACAAACACTGGCCGACAAGCACGGAATTGCATCAATTGATGCGCAAACCCTTATCGACGCTGGGTACATTTCAAAAAATGACCTAGTAAAAATACTTGGTAACGGAACACTTACCAGCAAGCTCGAGGTTAAAGCGCATGCTTTCTCTAAGAAAGCTATTGAAGCAATTGAAGCAGTGCAAGGAACAGCCGTAAAACTATAGTTTGATGAAATCTTTTTTTGAAACCCTAAAAAATATCTTTAAGATAGAGGATTTGAGAAATCGGATCCTCTATACTCTTGGTATTTTACTTATTTATCGTTTAGGAAGCTTTGTTGTACTTCCAGGTATTAACCCTGCTGAGTTAGGAGCACTTAAAAACCAAACAGCAGATGGTATAATGGGATTGTTGGACATGTTCTCGGGTGGTGCATTTAGCAATGCATCAATATTTGCCCTTGGTATAATGCCTTACATCTCGGCATCTATTGTTGTACAGTTACTCGGTATAGCCATTCCTTACTTTCAGCGATTGCAGAAAGAAGGAGAGAGCGGTCGTCGAAAAATCAATCAGATTACACGTTACTTAACCGTAATCATCTTGATTCTTCAGGCACCTGCTTACCTAGCAAACTTACATGCACAGTTGCCAACCACTGCATTTGCGCTTCAGGGCATATACTTCACAGTTTCCTCAACCATTATCCTTATTGCTGGTACCATGTTCATCATGTGGCTTGGTGAAAAAATTACCGATAAGGGTATTGGAAACGGTATTTCACTAATCATTATGATTGGGATTATAGCACGCCTACCCTTTGCTTTAGCGGCTGAGTTTTTTCAAAGAGCAGAGGAAATGGCCGGAGGACTTGTAATGTTCCTAGTTGAGATGGTAATTATGTTTGTTGTATTCATGTTCTCAATACTATTAGTACAAGGAACACGAAAAATTCCTGTACAGTATGCAAAGAGAATAGTTGGCAACAAGCAGTATGGTGGCGTTCGTCAGTATATCCCTTTAAAGGTAAACTCTGCTGGTGTAATGCCTATCATCTTCGCTCAGGCGCTTATGTTCCTCCCAATGATGCTCGCAAGCTTTGATTCAGAAACCACAACTGGTATAGCGGCTGCTTTCTCAGATTTTACCGGTTTTTGGTATAACTTTACCTTTGCTCTGCTCATCATTGCATTCACTTACTTTTATACTGCAGTTACCATTAATCCTAACCAAATGGCTGAGGATATGAAGAAGAATGGTGGTTTTATTCCTGGCGTAAAACCAGGAAGAAAAACAGTTGAGTTTCTAGATGCTATTATGTCTAGAATTACACTCCCTGGCTCCATATTCCTAGCGTTAATAGCAATTCTTCCAGCATTTGCTATGATTTTGGGTGTGAACAATCAATTCGCTCAATTCTTTGGAGGAACATCACTACTCATCCTTGTGGGTGTTGTACTTGATACACTTCAGCAGATTGAAAGCCACTTGTTGATGAGGCACTACGATGGTTTAATGAAAACAGGCAGAATAAAAGGAAAATCGGGGATGTAGTTCCCCTTAGCAAACGTTCTTTTAGTAATGCATAGTACCAAAACGGAAGAGGAAATAGAGATACTAAGGTTAAATGCCGATATTGTATCGCGCACATTGGCCGAAGTGGGCAAGCAAATAAAGCCTGGCGTAACAACTTTAGAACTCGATAGTATTGCCGAGCAATACATTAGAGACAATGGAGCTGTCCCCGGTTTTTTGGGCTACAATGGTTATCCCAATACGCTTTGCATCTCTGTTAACGATGCTGTTGTGCATGGAATTCCGTCGAAGTATCAGCTTAAAGAGGGTGATGTTGTATCGGTAGACTGTGGAACCAAATTCAAGGGCTTCTTCGGAGATTCAGCATACACTTTTGCTGTTCCACCCATTTCCGATTCTGTTAACAAGTTGCTTCGGGTAACCGAAGAAAGCCTTTATAAAGGAATTGAAATGGCCGTTGAAGGTAATCGCGTAGGCGATATTTCATATGCAGTACAATATCACGCTGAGTCTAATGGATTCTCGGTAGTTCGCGAACTCGTTGGACATGGAATTGGAAAGCAAATGCACGAAAAACCCGAAGTTCCAAATTATGGGAACAAAGGTAAAGGACCCAAGTTGCGATCAGGTATGGTTATTTGTATCGAACCAATGATTAATCTCGGATCCAAAAGCATTTACCAAGAGAGCGATGGATGGACTATAAGAACGTACGATAAGAAGCCCTCAGCTCATTACGAGCTTACGGTTGTTGTACAAAAAGGGAAGGCAGACGTATTGTCAACCTTTAAGTACATCGAGGAATTTTATACGTTAAAATAAAAACTATAATTTGTTATATGGCCAAACAACCTGCCATAGAGAAAGACGGAACCATCATTGAAGCCCTATCAAACGCCATGTTTAGGGTAGAGTTGGATAATGGGCATGTTATAACTGCTCATATTTCTGGGAAAATGCGCATGCATTACATAAAAATTCTACCTGGCGATAAGGTTAAAGTGGAGATGTCTCCATACGATTTAACCAAGGGACGCATAACGTTCCGTTATAAATAGTTTAATCGATAATAATTTGTTGCGATGAAAGTAAGAGCATCAGTAAAGAAGCGCAGTGACGATTGTAAAATTGTAAAGCGCAAAGGGCGTTTGTACGTGATTAACAAAAAAAATCCGAAGTTTAAACAACGCCAAGGATAATTTATTAACTTTGTACCCTAATTTTTTTAAGGAAATAATATGGCACGTATAGTAGGTGTTGATTTACCCAAAAATAAGCGAGGCGAGGTAGCCCTTACCTATATTTACGGTTTAGGGCGCAGTAGTGCACGCAAAATTCTTGAAGGCGCAGGTGTAGACTTTAACACCAAGGTAAGCGAATGGACAGATGACGATATCAATAAGATTAGAAGCGTTATTGGTGAGTCATTTAAAGTTGAAGGTGAACTTCGTTCAACCGTTCAGCTTAACATTAAGCGCCTAATGGATATTGGCTGCTACAGAGGAATTCGCCATCGTATTGGTTTGCCTGTGAGAGGTCAGAGCACCAAGAACAATGCACGAACCCGTAAGGGAAGGAAGAAAACCGTTGCCAACAAGAAGAAAGCTACTAAATAGAACATAGGTTATGGCAAAGAAAACAGGATCAGCTAAAAAGAAAGTTGTAAAGGTTGAAGCAGTAGGACAGGCACATATCCACTCCTCATTCAACAATATTATTGTAACTCTTACCAATAACACAGGACAAGTAATTTCATGGTCGTCTGCAGGTAAGATGGGATTTAGGGGTTCGAAAAAGAATACCCCTTACGCAGCTCAAACCGCAGCTGGTGATTGCGCAAAAGTAGCATTCGACCTAGGTCTACGTAAAGTTAAAGCTTACGTAAAAGGCCCTGGATCAGGACGTGAATCGGCAATCCGTACGATACACTCTGCGGGCATTGAAGTTACCGAGATAGTTGATGTAACCCCACTACCACATAACGGTTGCCGTCCTCCTAAGCGTAGGAGAGTGTAATTGTTGGGGTATATTTACAGAACAAAAAAAATATTGAGGAATGGCAAGATATACTGGACCAACCACTAAAATTGCAAGGAAATTTGGGGAGCCAATTTTTGGCCCTGATAAGGTTCTTGAGAAAAAGAACTATCCCCCAGGAATGCATGGATTGAACAAAAAGCGTAAAAAAGTTTCGGAATACGGTATTCAGCTTCAGGAGAAACAAAAAGCCAAATTTACATATGGCGTTCTCGAAAAGCAGTTTGCGAATACATTTAAAAAAGCATCGCGCATGCAGGGTGTAACAGGTGAAATCCTGCTTCAACTGCTTGAGTCAAGGCTCGATAATGTAGTTTTCCGTTTAGGCGTTGCTCCTACACGAGCAGCCGCACGCCAACTTGTTAGCCATAGGCATATCACCGTAAACGGTAAGGTAGTTAACATACCTTCGTATGCATTAAAGTCTGGCGATTTAATTGGCGTTAGAGAAAAGTCAAAATCGCTTGAGGCTATAACTGAATCTTTAACATCTGACCGATACACCAAATACTCATGGTTAGAGTGGGATAAAGATCAGTATGTAGGCAAATATTTAAATAATCCAGAGCGTTCAGATATTCCCGAGAATATTAAAGAACAGCTTATTGTTGAACTATACTCCAAGTAAAATACAAACCGAATGGCAATTCTGGCATTTCAAAAACCCGATAAGGTAATAATGCTCGACTCTACCGATACCTTCGGTAGGTTTGAGTTTCGTCCACTTGAGCCAGGCTATGGAATTACAGTGGGTAACTCTTTAAGGCGAATTCTTCTTTCGTCTCTCGAAGGGTTTGCCATTACTTCCATCAAAATTTCTGGTGTCGACCACGAATTCTCTGTTATACCAGGGGTAGTGGAAGATGTTCCTGAAATCATTCTTAATCTTAAGCAAATTCGGTTGCAACGAGTTGTTGAAGATTTCGAGGAGGAAAAGGCTACCATTTCCATATCCGGACAAAATGAGTTTAAGGCTGGATTCCTTTCAAACTTCCTTACCGGTTTTAAGGTGCTTAACCCAGATTTTGTAATCTGTAGGATGGAGCCCGATGTTAAACTTGATATCCAAGTTACAATCCGAAAAGGAAGAGGTTATGTACCTGCCGAAGAGAATAAAGAAGAAGATGTAGAATTTGGTGTAATCCCAATCGATTCAATTCATACTCCAATTAAAAACGTGAAGTATGAAGTTGAGAATTACAGGGTTGAGCAGAAAACTGACTATGAAAAGTTAGTTTTTGAAATTCAAACCGACGGTAGTATCCACCCAAAGGATGCGCTTAAGGAAGCAGCCAAAATTCTGATTTACCATTTCATGCTCTTCTCTGACGAAAAGATTACCCTTGATTCGGATGATAAGTTCGCCAATGATGAGTTCGACGAGGAGGTACTCCATATGCGTCAGCTGCTGAAAACCAAACTAGTTGATTTAGACCTTTCAGTTAGGGCACTTAACTGCCTTAAAGCAGCCGATGTTGATTCATTAGGAGATTTGGTTAGGTTTAATAAGAACGATCTACTTAAGTTTAGAAACTTCGGTAAGAAATCGCTCACCGAACTTGAAGATCTTCTGGAGGCCATGAATTTATCCTTCGGTATGGATATATCTAAGTACAAACTTGACAAGGAATAATTACGATGAGACACAATAAGAAAGTTAATCACTTAAGCAGAACATCATCTCACCGTAAGGCAATGCTTGCAAATATGGCAGTATCGCTTATTAAGTACAAGCGTATTAAAACCACCGTTGCTAAAGCCAAAGCATTAAGAACTTACGTAGAGCCACTTATTACCAAGAGTAAGAACGATACAACCCACTCAAGAAGAACTGTATTTGCATACCTTAAAGATAAGGTTGCCGTTGCTGAACTTTTTCGCGATGTAGCAGTAAAAGTGGCCGACAGGCCAGGTGGTTATACTCGTATCCTTAAAACAGGAGCACGCCTTGGCGATAACGCTGAGATGTGCATTATTGAGCTAGTTGACTACAACACCACATACGTTACCGAGGGAAAAGCTGAAAAAACTCAAGCAAAACGTACACGTAGAGGTAAGAGTGGAAAGGCAGCTGAGCCCAAAGCAGCAGAGAAAGCGCCAAAGGCTGATGAGCCCAAAGCAGAAATAGCCTCAGAGAAGATTGAAGAAGAAACACCAGTTGAAGAGGTTAAAGATGAGGCTGTTGAAGCACCAAAGGCCGAAGAGGCTGAGAGTGACGAAAAGGAAAAAAAGGAGGATGCTGAGTAGCAATCTCTAAATATAACCTATTGAAAAGGGATTGGCTTAAATTGCTTAATCCCTTTTTTTATCCAAACTAATTCGAGTTTTTTAACTTAAAATTTTCAGAAGATGGGACAAATAGTAAATGTACATGCTCGTCAGATTCTCGACTCAAGAGGAAACCCTACAGTTGAGGTTGATGTGATAACCGAAAGCGGATATTTTGGCCGCGCAGCCGTACCCAGTGGAGCCTCTACGGGTGTTCATGAGGCCGTTGAACTTAGGGATGGCGATGAAAGTCGTTACCTTGGTAAAAGTGTTTTAAGGGCTGTTGAAAACGTTAATACTACCATTGCTGAGGAAATTATTGGTATGCACGTGCTCGAACAGCAGCAAATTGATGAGGCACTAATTAACCTAGATGGTTCTGAAAACAAAGCTAACCTTGGCGCTAATGCAATACTTGGAGTCTCGCTTGCAGTTGCACATGCGGCTGCTCAGGTAACACAGCAACCGCTCTACCGTTACGTAGGTGGCGTAAATGCTTGTACCCTTCCAATTCCCATGATGAACATCCTTAACGGAGGTTCACACGCTGATAATAGCATCGATTTTCAGGAGTTTATGGTTATGCCAATTGGTGCTCCAAGTTTTTCGGAGGCGCTTAGAATGGGTGCCGAGGTTTTTCATCACCTAAAGGCAGTGCTTAAAAAGCAGGGTTACTCAACTAACGTAGGCGATGAGGGTGGATTTGCCCCAAACCTAAAATCGAACGAGGAGGCAATAACCGTTATTCTTCAGGCCATTGAGAAAGCAGGCTACAAGCCTGGAGAAGATATCTTCTTAGCACTCGACCCAGCATCGTCTGAATACTATCTGCCCGAGGAGAAGGTGTACCACTTGCATAAGTCAACTGGTGATAAGCTTACACCATCGCAAATGGTTGACTACTGGAAGAATTGGGCTGATAAGTACCCAATTGTTTCAATTGAAGACGGAATGGCTGAAGATGACTGGGACGGCTGGAAACAGATTAACCAAACCCTCGGCTCCAAAATTCAGCTGGTAGGCGACGATCTTTTTGTAACCAACGTAAACCGCTTGGCTAAGGGTATTAAAGAGAAAGCAGCCAATAGTATTCTTATTAAAGTGAATCAAATTGGTACACTAACCGAAACCATTAATGCGGTTCGCATGGCCGATATCAACTCAATGACTTCAGTAATGAGTCACCGCTCTGGAGAAACAGAGGATACAACCATTGCTCACCTAGCAGTTGCTTTAAATACCGGGCAAATTAAAACTGGTTCGGCTTCGCGCTCCGATAGGATTGCAAAATACAACCAGCTTCTTCGAATTGAGGAAATGCTTGGTTCATCTGCGCAATACCTAGGTAAGAACTTTAAGTATATGCGATAGTATAACGCAAATAATTTTAGGGGCTCAACTGCAAAAAGGTTGAGCCCTTTTTTGTATATTCACCTTTAGTAAAATTTGGGTAAATGGCATTCGAAGGACTAAACCATTTTGTAGATCTGCTTGATCGTAAAGGACAGCTAATTAGGATAAAACAGTACGTTGATCCAATACTTGAAATAGCCGAAGTAACCGATAGGGTTTGTAAGCAGACGGGAGGAGGAAAGGCTTTGCTTTTTGAGAATACAGGAACGGATTTCCCCGTTTTAACAAATGCATTTGGCTCCGACGAAAGAATTTCATTAGCCTTAGGTATTTCTAATCCCGATGAGGCAGCGGCTAACATTGAGTCGTTGTTTCAATACTTTACTCAACCTAAACAGTCGCTCTTGTCTAAGCTGAAGATGCTTCCGAAGCTTAAGCAGGTTTCACAATGGTTACCCCAAATGGTTACAGGCAAAGGTGCTTGTCAGGAAGTAGTTCATCTAAACCCCAATTTGAGCATTCTGCCCATACTTAAGTGTTGGCCACACGATGGAGGCCAATTCGTAACCCTGCCAATGGTAAATACGAAAGATCCTGATACAGGGATTAGAAATGTTGGCATGTACAGAATGCAGGTGTTTAGCGATTCGCTAACCGGAATGCATTGGCATAGGCACAAAACAGGGGCAAGGCATTATAGCGGATACAAAAAACTAGGCCAGCATATGCCAATTGCTGTTGCACTGGGAGGTGACCCTGTATACACTTATGCATCAACTGCCCCTTTGCCCGATAATGTTGACGAGTACATACTAGCTGGTTTTCTTCGAAATAAACGAGTTAAACTGGTGAAAGCAATTACCGTTGACATTGAAGTGCCTTTTGATGCCGACATTATTATTGAAGGTTATGTTGATACTAGCGAGGATCTAATTTGGGAAGGACCCTTTGGCGATCATACTGGTTTTTACTCACTGGCCGACTGGTACCCAAAGTTTCATGTAACATGTATTACGCATAGGAAAAATGCAGTTTATCCAGCAACTATTGTTGGTGTGCCACCTATGGAAGATAAGTATATTGCAAAAGCTACTGAACGAATTTTTTTAAGCCCAATAAAAATTGCAATGCTACCCGAAGTGGTCGACATGTACTTGCCCGAAGAGGGAGTGGCTCACAATATTGCGCTAGTTAGTATTGACAAAACGTATCCTGGTCAAGCCTATAAAGTTGGCAATGCATTGTGGGGTGCAGGACAAATGATGTTTAACAAGATAATGGTTGTTACCAACCATAACGTAGATGTTAAAAACGTAATGGAGGTAGCAAGTGTAATGTCTCAAAACTTTAACCCGCTAAGCGATACGCTAATGGGTCGTGGTCCACTAGATATCCTAGATCATTCATCGGAAAAGCCTGCCTTTGGCGGAAAAATTTTAATAGATGCTACCGAAAAAATGCCGGAAGAGAAAAGTAGTACTTTTGAACCCGCAGCTTACGATGCTGAGATTGTTGCAGAAGAATTAAGTAAGCTGAACGATGTGTTTGGTTATAACGTTCGCTTTCTCGACGAAAGCGTTTCGCTAGCATTGGTTTCGGTAGACAAAGAGATTGTTATTAGCGTTCGAAACGTAGCGCATAGCATTGCACTTGCATTAGGTAAGCGCTTGCCTAAATTAGTTGTTTTTGTTGACAAAGAAATTCCGCTGAAAACAATTGAGTTAGTGGCTTGGTACACAGCAGCCAATATTGATCCGAGTAGAGATTGCTTTTTTACCGATATTGAGGGTGTGAAGGCAAATTCGCTTTTTGTTGACGGAACAAGAAAAACTTTGGCCAGAGATGGATTTAGCAGAGATTGGCCTAATATTGTTACTTCGAGCTTACAAACGGCAAAAAACATTGATGCTAAGTGGAAAGACCTTGGGTTTAGCGAGTTCGTTGAATCGCCATCTGTTCGATTTGCCCCAATTGTTAAACAGGATGGAGCAATAGCCAAATAAAAACTTTTAGTTTTTGTATATTCGATAGCATGAGAGCACTCATTAAATGGAACCTATTACTATTCGTTATTCTCCTCGTTTATCAACTTGCGTGGGGAGTTGAACTACAGAGCAAACGAAGGGCCGAGGTGCTTAATATTGAGTCGGGTTTATCGCAATCGTGGGTAACCGCTCTTGTCGTCGATAGGTATGGTTTTCTATGGGTGGGCACTCAGGATGGACTTAATCGATACGATGGCTATTCGTTTAAGAAGTACCGAAACAACCCACTCGATAGCACAACGCTTTGTAACAACAACATTAACTCTATTTGCGAAGACGCTGAGGGAAATATTTGGATTGGAACTTGGCGTGGGCTAAGCTTTTTGAACAGATCGACAGGAGAGTTTACAAACTATTTACACGATCTGAATAATTCTAAATCATTGTCTCATAATAGGGTTTACAATGTTTATGTTGATAAAAAAGGAGTGGTATGGGTAAAAACGTTAGAGTCTCTCGATAGGTTTAACCCAAGCACCCAAACATTCGACAGGTTTCCTCATTTGTCAAGCCCTTTTACAAATGCGGCCTATGCCGATAGCTACGGTATTTTTGAGGATAACCAAAGCCGACTTTGGGTAGGATCGAAAGATGGGCTGTTCCTTTTCGATAGGAGTCTTGGCCTTTTTAAACGATTTAGCAACGATTTAAACGACAGCAAGTCCTTAAGCAATAATAACGTAAGGGCCATTACTGAGGATGAGCAAGGCAGTATTTGGGTTGCCACCGAGAGAGGACTTAATAGGCTTATTAGCATTGACAAGGGGTTTCAGAGGTTTTATGCTAAACATGGTGATAGCAAAAGCCTCCAGTCAAGCGATATCCAATCTCTTTTTGTAGACAAGAGAGGAACGCTATGGGTAGGCACTAGCGAGGGAGTTTGCGTTTATATGCCAGGTAAGGGTTTCGATGCAGTATCAAATTCGGCTGATAATCCCAGCATCCTTAATGTTAACATAACCTCAATTGCTGAAGATAAATCGAACGTAATTTGGATGGGAACCCTGTCGGGTTTAGTGAAGTGGGATGTAAAAGACCAGAAATTTTCGCTTTTCAGTAAAGATAGAAACGGAAATAATCTTTTTGGAAACAACATGATAGGGTCTGTTTACAATGATGTTTCGGGATACCTTTGGGTTGGAACATGGAATGCTGGCCTTTATCGATTTAATAGGCGCGACAATAGCATTGTAAAGTACTCATCAAAACAACCTAGCCCATATAAAATTCCTAATGATTATGTGCATGTCATAAATCGAATTCCAACCGGAGATCTTCTAATTGGTACAAGAAATGGAGTTCAACTTTTTGATGAGTCATCGGGGTCGTTTGTCGATTTCTTTAAAGCAAAGGGAATTGAAGCATCTACATTATTTCAGAATAACCGAGTATACTCAATACTTAACGACACCTTTGGTAATTTATGGTTTGGGACCCGTATGGGATTGTTTAAGTATAACGGGTCAGCTCTAGAGCAATTCGGGCATAACCCAGCCGATTCTACTACTCTTACAGCAAACGAGGTATATAGCTTAGTTCAGCGTGGTGAAGATATTTGGGTGGGTACGTATAGCGGGATAAATAGGCTTACTATCAGTACAGGTAAGGTTGAGCGCTATCAGGCGAGTGGTACCTATACACATGGTCAGCTAATAAGCAACGACATTATTAGCTTGCTAGTTGACAGCAACGAAACCCTTTGGGTGGGAACTTCGTCGGGGTTACATGTTTTCGATAGCGAAGAGGAACTGTTTACTCTTATTACCGAAGAGGATGGTTTGCCCAATAACATTATCTATGCAATTTTAGAGGATGATAAGGGGCTAATATGGGTGAGTACTAACTGGGGAATAGCAAGCATTAACCCTTCTGATCATTCTGTTGTTACGTATGGAGTTAGCGATGGTCTTCAGAGCTACGAATTTAATCTTGGTGCGAGTTGTAAATCCGAGGACGGAGAACTTTTTTTCGGTGGTATTTCGGGTTTAAATGCATTTTACCCCGATTCCATTGGTAAATCGTACAGCACACCAGCAATTAGCTTTACTCAGCTTGAAGTTGTTGGACCCAATAAACGGGTAGTAACACCTATTGAGGCTACTCGTGAGATAGCTGTTAAGCACCCTTTTTCAATGATTAACATTGAGTTTGCTGTCCTCGATTTTACGCATCCTGAAAGAAACAGGTACATGTATAAGCTCGATGGCTTTGACGACAGCTGGATTGCCATTGGAAATAAGCGCTCTGCTGTATTTTCGAATATTCCCGAGGGTGAGTATACGCTTAGAGTTAAAGGGGCAAATAGCGATGGAATATGGAATGAGGATGGGATTAGCATACGGCTAATTGTGAAAACCCAGTGGTGGAGAACAAGGCTTGCAACTATTATTTATGGCGTTTTGTTAGTGCTATTCATTTTCGTATTTCTGAGAGCTCGAACCCGAATATTACGAAGAACGAACAGGCTTCTAAGAGAGCGAGAGCTTACCATGAAGGAGATGGAAGTACAGCGAGAAGAACTCTTGCTTAAGAATAAGAGCATTACTGATAGCATTAACTATGCTAAGCGAATTCAAGAGGCGCTAATACCTTCTGAGCATCATTTTAAAAAAATTCTACCCGAATCGTTTATTCTTTACATGCCAAAGGATATTGTTAGCGGCGATTTTTACTGGATAAACGAAACCAAAAATCGAATTTTTGTTGCTGCAATTGATTGCACAGGGCATGGGGTGCCAGGTGCTTTCATGTCAATTATTGGTGTTGAACTACTCCGAAATATTATTAATGTGATGGGCATTAACGATCCCGCTGAAATTCTTAACCTGCTTGACCAAGGAATCCGCGATACTTTTAGCAAGTCGGTAAACGATATGGCCCCCAATGTGAAAGATGGAATGGATGTTTCGTTTTGTGTTATCGATAAGGAGAACAGAACGCTTCAGTTTGCAGGGGCATTTAGCAACTTATACCTAATTAGAGAGAACAACCTTAAGGAGATAAAGGGCCAGCGCTATACCGTTGGGTTCTCGTATGAAACAGAAAAGCCACAGTTCTTTAGCCATACCGAATCGTTAGAGCCCGATGATATGATTTACATGTTTACCGATGGGTATGCCGATCAGTTTGGTGGTCCCGAGGGCAAAAAGTATAAATTCCGACGTTTTAGGCACCTGCTGCTTAATGTGCACAAATACCCTTTAGATGTGCAGCGTAAACTCCTAATTGGGAGCATAAACGAATGGAAAGGAGATATGGAGCAGGTTGATGATATTCTGATTATTGGAATAAAGCCTGAGGTAGAGTAGGGTTTTCGTAAGTTGATCGGAGAGTCTTACTAGCTTTGTTTAGGGCCGAATTTCTTTTTAAACCATTAATTGTTCAATAAAAACTATGAATATGAAAAAGCCACAAATTGCTCAAAAGGGTCCTTACGTAATGGAAACCAAACCTGGCAAATACTACTGGTGCGCTTGTGGGAAAAGTAGCAATCAACCCTTCTGCGATGGATCTCACCAAGGAACTGGCCTACAACCCATGGAGGTAACTATAGATACCTTAAAAACGGTGGCATGGTGTGGGTGTAAGCATTCAAAAAATGCCCCATTTTGCGATGGTACGCATAATGAGCTGTAAGCCTTACGAAGATTTTAACAGATTCTTCATCTTTTGTATTAGCACCTCAATTTGGAATGGTTTGCTAATGTAATCATCCATTCCTGCGGCAAGGCACTCTTCCTTATCACCTAGAAGGGCATTTGCGGTTATTGCAATAATTGGCGTATGGGAGGTTGAACTAGATTCGATCTCTCTTATCTTTTTGGTTGCAATTATACCATTCATTATTGGCATTTGGATATCCATAAGGATTATGTCGAACCTGCTAGTGCCAAACTTATCAAGAGCCTCTTTGCCATTATTGGCAATGTCAATGTTTTTAACTAGCTTCTTAAGGCTTAAAACCACAATTTTTTGGTTAATAAGGTTGTCTTCCACAAGAAGTACATTGGCATCTTCTAGATTTATGGAGGGGCCTGGTATTTGAGGCTTTCTTTGTTCTAAATTCGACTCGTCATGTTCAACCTTTCCCTGTGTTGATCCAATTTTTTCTAACGTGTAGGGGAATGCGAACGAAGCATTTTCGGAGGTTAGCCTAATGCTCAGTTTACCTCCATTGCTTTCAATTAGCTTTTGAGTAATTGAAAGTTCAAGAATATCGATGTAGGTTTGCGAATTTGCTGGCGAAATGGTTGAGTCGTTGGTAACAAACAAGTTTTGTCCTTCGCTAAGGGGCAGGAGTATGGGCTTATCGCTATTTACTTCAACCATCAGAGCAACGCTCTCTTCGGTTTCGTTTTGTTTCGAAACGAGGATGCTAACATTTGCCTTTCCTCCACTTCTGTTCTTAAGAATACTCTCGATAAGGTTTAGGAATATTTGCTTAATGCGCACCGGATCGCCAAAAAGATTTTCGGGAATAGAGCTGTCAATCTTAAGGCTGAAGGGGGTGTTGTTTGTATTCTGAGTTGAGAATATTTTTATAGTGCTGTTAATAGTGTTGAAAAGGTTAAAGGGAAGGCTTATGCTTCCTCGCTCTTTAATGTCGATATTTGAAATTTCGACCATGCTGTTAACTACGTTAACCAAGTTGTTTGTTGAGGCATGTATGGTGTCAATTAAATCCTTTTGTTTTTCATCGCTGGTGATGCTTTCTAAAAGGTTAGAAATAACCATTATGTTGTTTAGCGGGGTTCTGATTTGGTGCGAGAGGCTTGAGATAAAATCCTGATGCTGCTTGTTAGTGTTTTTTAAATCAAGGATGCTTTTTTCCATGCTATGCATAACTCGAGCCTGTGCCGCATCGAGCAGGTATGTCAATGTCATTATGGCAAAATACGAAACGATAAATAGTAGTTTAAAGCTCAACGACAGCTCATCGTTATTTCCCAAAAAACTAATGGGTACAAATAAACCCACTGCTGCTATTAAAAGGAAAAGTATGCTAAGTATGGCTCCTCTATTGTATCCCATTGATGCGATGACAATAATTGGAAAAATGCCTATGGCAAGGGCACTGGAAAAGCCAAGGTTTCCAGTCCATATGGTTAGCCCAAAAACAGTAAAGGCGGTGAAAATGAGTGTGTAGCAGTAAGCGTTGCTATGTATAGATTTTTTCGCGTAGAATAGCATTGTTAGGCCAATGATTGCAACGGCAAAAATTGAGGTAATACCGATGATTTTGTTTGAACCTACAAGTGATGATACAGAAAGAAAAATGAAGTATAAAAGCAAAATCCAACTCGAAAAACTGAAAGCCTGTGCTTTAGGGTAAAACTCATCAGCTTCGTTCTGAAATGCTTTAAGAGAAAAGATTTTTAAAAGGCGATTGGCTAAATTCATGCCGTTAAAGGGTTTTGTTATCAAAAAAAAAGTTTACACTTCTGCTAATCTATATAACTTTTTGCTAAATAACTTTTTAGCTTTTGGCTGCTTGTGTATTGGCCAATGCAGATTCAATGTTAAATATATGAAAAAAATATATACCTAACTGTTTTAGCAATTTAAATCATCAATTAATATGCACTGAAATAGTGAATAAACGGACGTTTCTTGCAACATTCATTACAAATCGCTCAATGTTAATTTTGATAAATGGCTGAGATCTATTGAGTAAAGGTCCTTTGCTAGGATTCGAAAAAAATTCTAATTAACCCAATAATTGCAATAGCCCCTAATGTGAAAATTGCTGCGCCCGATACTTTGTTTATCCACCAAAGCTGTTTAAGCCTAAACTTCGTTCTAAACGCATTAACCAGTGAAGTTAATATATACCACCATAGCGCTGCACCCAAAAAAACACCGCTTGTAGTTATTAGTGAATGGGTCCAGTTTGAGCTATCGGCTACAACTCCTAGCGATGCAAAAAGGGCAATAAACAGGAATACCGCTAAAGGGTTAGTAATTGTAACAGCTAATACCGAAAAATAATCCTCTACAAGGTTGTTCTGTTTCCGTTTATGCCTTCGGAGTTGTCGAACTGGGTTTGTATAAAATATTTTAATGCCAAGAAGGAATACTATTAAGCCACCAATGGCTTGAAAGATGAATTGTTTTTCTTCAATGTAGCTAATTACAAATGTGAGGCTAAAGCCTGCAATTGCAGCAAAAATGGTATCGGCAGTTGCGGCTCCCAAGCCGCTAAGGAAACCGCTGAGTTTACCCTTGTTAACGGTTCGCTGAATGCAAATAACGCCAATAGGCCCAAGAGGGATTGAGGCCAATAGCCCAACAATTACTCCTTTAACCAGTAGCGCTGCAATCATTTAGTAAGTTTCCAAGTTTTAATAATTGTGCAAAGATAGTTATTGTAGGCGTAATTCTATGCGAGGTAACTGCTCTCAGCTGGTTTTTTAATAGCTTTAATAATTACATCTTGCTTATGGAGTGCTTCTAACAAGTATCCTTGGTTCAAGCATATCGTGTATAGCGTATTTAACACCTTCGCGCCCTAAACCCGAATCCTTAACACCACCGTAGGGCATATGATCAACCCTAAAAGTGGGTGTGTCGTTAATTATCACACCGCCAACCTTAAGCCTGCTAAAGGCTTCCTGCTCTTCGCTAAGCTTGTTTGTGAACACACCTGCTTGCAGGCCAAAGGCTGAGTTGTTAACCTCATCAATGGCCTTGCTATAGTTTTCGTAGGGCTCAATGGTTACAACGGGTCCGAAAACTTCGTTGCTGCAAACTCGCATGTTAGGTTTTGTATTTGTGAGGATGGTGGGAAGGTAAATTCCATTCTCAACTCTGCCGCCAGCAATTAGCCTAGCTCCTGTGGAGATGGCTTCGGTTATCCATTCTTCAATTCGTTTAGTGTTGGCATCATCTATCATCGATGAAATATCTGTATCCGCGTTCAGCGGATCGCCAATTTTAAGTTTCTCTGTTGAGTTCACAAAAGCGTTACTGAATTCTTCAAAAATGCTATTATGAACGTAAATTCGTTGGGTATGTATACAAACCTGACCTGAGTAAGAAAATGCACCAACCACACATTTGGCAGCAGCTTTTTTTATGTTTGCCGATTCGGTAATTATTACTCCTGCATTTCCTCCTAGTTCAAGCACAACCTTCTTTTTTCCTGCCATCTCCTTCATTTTCCATCCTACCTGAGGCGATCCGGTAAATGTGAGCAGACTAAATCGGTTGTCGGTTACTAGCTGGTTGCCAGCAACCCTATCCATTGGGAGTACGCTTAGGGCTCCTTTTGGCAGGCCAGCAGCGTAGGCAATTTTAGCAAGTTCAATTGCCGATAAGGGAGTGCTGCGAGCAGGCTTAAGAATAATTGGGCATCCGGCGGCTATTGCGGGTGCAATTTTATGCGATGTGAGATTTAGCGGGAAATTAAAGGGCGATATGGCAGATACTAATCCAACCGGGAAGTACTTTACTAAACCCTCTTTGCCTTCCCCAGCGGGGGTCCAGTCGAGTTGTATGTACTCAAAAGGTAGCCGTTTGCATTCTTCAGATGCAATACGGTATGTTTGGATTGCCCTATCAACTTCGCCTAGTGCATATTTGAGTGGTTTTGCTGCTTCTTGGGCTAGTAGCGTTGCAAGTTCAGTGCGTTGTTCTGTTAGCCCTTGTGCTATCCCACTAAGTATGCTGCTTCGCTTATGCGATGGCATATTTGCCATTTCTTCTTTAACTTTTTGGGCTAAGCTAATCGCCTCTTCAAGTTCTTCCGTACCAGCAAGCGAGCAGTTTGCAATAAGTTCACCATTAAAAGGATTTTTAACTTCAAATGTGTCGGAGAGTGCCCTAAAATCACCACCAATACAAGCAGGATATATTTTCATAGTAGCTGAGTTTTTGCGAAAATAGCAAATCTTTATACAACCATAATAATGTAAAAGCTAAATCCTTTTATCTTTACCCAACTAACTAAACTGATATTAATGGCATGAGAAGTTATTTGTTAGCTATTGTAGCGTTTTGCTGTTCAGTGTTTATCCCTGCGTCACTGTATGCTCAATTGCCCCAGGTAGCGCTAACCGATAGCGCTAAGGTTAGCCTATTAACCTGTTCGCAAGGCGAAGAGTTATACTCAATTTTTGGGCATAGCGCAATTAGGGTACAGGATCCGATTACTGGTGTCGACTGGGTTTTTAACTATGGCACTTTCGATTTTTCCGATCCAAACTTCTACCCAAATTTTGTGAAGGGAAAGTTAAACTATATCCTGTCGGTTTCAACCTATGAAAATTTTGAGTACTCGTATATTTTTGAGCAAAGGTATATTTACGAGCAAACTTTAAATCTGCCTAAGCACGAAAAGCAGCTATTGCTCGATTCGCTAATTGTTAACTACAAGCCCGAGAACAGGTACTATCTGTACGATTTTTTATTTGATAATTGTGCAACGCGTATTCGCGATATTCTTGTTGAGACAAATCCGAATGAGGTTATTTTTACCTACCAAGCATTTACCCATGGACTCAGCTTTAGAGAACTTCTTATGCCAAATGTTAAGGAGAAACCTTGGGCAAAATTAGGGATAAACCTTTTGCTAGGTGTAAGTGCCGATAGGCCAGCAGAACCTTGGGAGTACATGTTTTTGCCCGAGCATATGATGACTGCTTTTGCCAGTGCAAGCGTTAAAACTGATAGCGTAAGTATTCCGTTAGCTCAATCCGCCGAGGTTTTACTTGAGGGCAAGGAAATACCTAAGGCTCGCTTTAACGATATTCCACTGGCAGTTTTTATTGTGGTGCTTATTATTGCGGTGATTATTTCATTTTTCGATGTTAGGCGAAAACGTCCCACTCGATTATTCGATGGTTTCCTGTTTGGGCTAGTTGGATTGCTTGGCGCTGTTATTGCCTTTCAGTGGTTTGGATCCGACCATGCAGTTATGGCTAAGAACTATAACCTAATTTGGACGCACCCTTTACATTTTGTTGTAGCAATATTTGTTTTTATCAAAGGCCTTTGGCCAATTGCTCGCTACTACTTTGGCTTTAACACGTTGATAATGCTATTGCTTTTGGTTTTGTGGTTTACACTACCGCAAAAACTTCCTTTGCCAATGTTACCATTGGTGGCTGCCATGGGCTTAAGGTCGGCTGTGCTATATAAGTATTTAAAATAGGAATAAGACCTGTTTGATTTAATCAAACAGGCCTTATTCATTTGGTTTATGGCTTAAATACTAGTTGTCAATGGCTATCTCCATTGATGAAGCACCGAATGCCGATTGGCTATCGTCTTTTTTAAACTGCTCAATTCCTTTGTCTAGAAACTTTACAAAATCATCAACATTGGTGTTGAATCCGTATGGTTCGGCAAGTAGGTTTTCATTATTGTCGAGCAAAACGTAAAAGGGCTGGCTGTTTACGTTATACCGACTAATTTGAAAATCGGCATTCTTTTTACCAACCGTATTCTTTACTTTACCATCAACTGTTGATGTGATCCATTCCGATTCAGGTAGTTTCGTGCGCTCATCAACATAAAGCGCAACAACAACGTAGTCGTTTTTTAGCCGCTGAAGCACTTTCGGATCACTCCAAACCTGTTGCTCCATTACCTTGCAGTTTGAGCAGGCATGACCAACAAAATCAACAAATAGTGGTTTGTTTTGCTCCTGTGCACATTTCAGCGCTTGCTCATAATCAAAGTAACCTTGTATGCCATGGGGCAGATGCAGTATGTCGGCATATTTTGGTTCTTCACAAATTGCCGATTTGCTATCGGCTGAGATGATAGGCTGTTGACCGATCATCTTTTCCAGATCGAAGCTATGCCCTGTTTTAGGGGGAATTAGACCTGACAGCCCTTTTAGAGGAGCACCAAACATTCCGGGAACAAGATAAATGGCAAACGCAAAGGTTGCAATGGCAAGTATCATTCTAAAAAAGCCGATATGATCGGTGGGAGAATCGAATTTGAAACGAATTTTTCCCAGCAGGTATAGCCCAAGCATAATGAAGATGGCGATCCAAATAGCCAAAAATACTTCGCGGCCTAAAATATTTAAGTGGTAGGCTTGGTCTACTACCGAAAGGAATTTTAAACCAAACGCTAGCACAATAAAACCTAGGACAATTTTCACAGAGTTAAGCCATCCGCCCGATTTGGGTAGCTTGTTTAACCACGATGGGAAAATTGCGAATAGCGTAAAGGGTATTGCAAAGGCCAACGAGAAACCTAGCATGCCTATAATTGGCTTAAGCCCAAGCCCTGCAGCCGACTCAACCAGTATTGCTCCAACAATTGGTCCTACACACGATAGGCTAACGATAACTAGGGTAAGTGCCATAAAGAATGAACCTATGAATCCTCCCTTTTCGGCTTTGCTGTCGGTTTTTGTCGAAAGGCTGCTGGGTAGCATAATCTCAAACAGACCAAAGAATGAAGCAGCAAAGGCCATGAAAAGTAGGAAGAAGATAAGGTTTGGCAGCCAGTGCGACACAAGCTGGTTTGCAAATCCGGCACCAACGCTGGTTAACGAAACTATTAGCCCAATTGATGTGTATATTACCACTATGCTTATTCCGAACACAAATGCATTTAGTATTGCGTTAAACCTGTTCTTCTGCTTATTCATAAAAAACGAAACGGTCATGGGAATCATTGGGAATACGCAAGGTGTAAGCAATCCTGCTAATCCGGCCGCAAGCGAAATAAGGAAGAATACTATAAGCGATGAATCAGAATCGGTTTGCTTATCCGTTTCTTCAGTCTCAACGGGAACGGTATCGGCTTTAACTTCAGTTACAGCCTCTTCCGATGGTTTTACTTCGCCAACCGTGGTTGAGAAGTCGTAGGTTAAAAAGATACATTTATCCTCGAAGCATGCCTGATACTCAATTTCACCCGATACTTTTGCACCTTCAGCACCCTCGCTTAGTTCTATTGTTTGGACGAATTGGGCTTTGTTATCGAAGTAGGCCACGTCCATCTCAAAAATTTCATCGTGCTCAATTTTGGCATCGCCAATGGGTTTTGGGTTTCCTACTGCTGAATAGTTTTCGCTTTCGGCAAAAATAAATGTTGTGGGGATTGGTCCGCCTGGAGGATTTTCCGATGAGTATAGGTGCCAACCCATGTCGATGGTTGCATCGAAGATAACTTCGTACTTTGTTTCATCAACCTTTTGCGTTGAAACTTTCCACTTAACTGGATCTTGTATTTGGCTAAATGCATTGCTCGAGAATAGTAGAGCAAGCGTGGCTATAGCAACTGAAATGGCTCTCCTCATAGTTTTATGTTTAATTATTTAATTTTTAAATCGTAACAATGTAAATGGATTTAAGTTCAGGGCAAAAATATTAAACGTTTTTAAAATATCAACATATTTACATGCTATGATATGGTTCAAAAAAAAGCCGTTGCAATTTGCAACGGCTTAAGTTGGCGTTAAATCTCTATCTTGTTTTCGTTTTGGTCAAGAAAATGGTACTCTAAAAAGCTGAACGATGAAATTGGAACAACCCGTAAGGAGCACTTATACTGCTTGCTCCATTTGTACCGTTTGCTAAATATTCCTTTGGTAAGGTATGCAGCAACGAAAGGATGGGTTTTTAGGATTAGCTTTTTAGCATCCTTGTCGTTTACAATAAACGCTAAACGGTTTTCAATCTCTTCGTCAAGAAGTACAGCGGGTTTAATTTCGCCGCTTCCCTTGCACGTTGGGCATTTTTCGAGCGTTTCAATGTGCATTTCCGGACGTACCCTTTGCCTGGTTATTTGCATTAGTCCGAATTTGCTTAAAGGCAAGATGTTGTGCTTTGTCCTATCTTTACTCATTAGCTCCTTCATCCTGTCAAATAGCATTTGGCGGTTATCGTTGAGGTGCATGTCAATAAAATCAACAACGATAATTCCTCCCATATCGCGCAGCCTAAGTTGTCGCGTAACTTCTTCGGCAGCCGCTAGATTTACCTCTAGGGCATTTGTTTCTTGGTCATTTCCTGCTTTCGATCGGTTTCCGCTGTTTACGTCAATAACGTGTAACGCTTCGGTGTGCTCAATTATAAGGTATGCTCCGCTTTTAAACGAAACAGTTTTACCAAAAAGGCCTTTAATCTGTTTCTCAATCCCAAAGTTTTCAAAAATGGGCACTTTGCCCGAGTACAGCTTAACAATTTTTTCCTTTTCGGGAGCAATTGTGCTGATGTACTCTTTAATGTCGTTGTATATGCTATCGTCGTTAACGTAAATGCTGTTGAACGATACGTTAAGCATATCGCGAATAATGGCTGAGGTTCGCTTAAGCTCGCTAACAATTATGTTTGGTGGCTGATTGTTCTTAAGCTTTTCGTAGGCCATTTCCCACTTTTTAATAAGGCTTCTGAGCTCGGCATCGAGTATGGCCACCTTTTTCCCTTCGGCAGCAGTACGTACAATTACTCCAAAGTTTTTTGGGATAATGCTTTCAAGTAACCGCTTAAGGCGTTTTCTCTCTTCGGTGGAGGTGATTTTCTGTGATATTGAAACCTTATCGGAGAAAGGTAAAAGCACAATGTTCCGCCCAGCTATCGAAATTTCGGCACTTAACCGTGGTCCTTTTGTTGATATAGGCTCTTTGGCTATTTGTACCAGAACGGTTTGCCCTGAGGTGAGCACGTTCGATATTTTACCGTCCTTATCAATTTCGGGCTCCAGCTTAAACTTTGGGAGGGGAACTGTTTTGCCCTTTTTTGTTTGAGCAACCTGTAAAAATTTGTTAAACGATCGGAATTGGGGGCCAAGATCGAGGTAGTGCAAAAATGCATCTTTCTCGTAGCCAACGTCAATAAACGCTGCGTTTAAACCAGGCATTATTTTCTTAACCTTACCCAGATAGATGTCGCCAACCGAAAACTGAACGTTGCTTTTCTCCTTGTTGAGCTCAACAAGCTGTTTGTCTTCAAGCAGAGCTATAGCAACTTCAGATGATCGTACATCGATAATAAGCTCTGTGTTCACTTTTGGAAGTTTTAAATTACGGTAAGGTGTTATTAAACAATACCAACCTAAAGAACAATGCAGCTCCTTAGGTTGGACATGTTAGATTGCTAAAGCTGTATTAAAGGCTACAGCTTTATTTCTTCTTCTTATGACGGTTTTTACGTAAGCGCTTTTTACGCTTATGTGTTGCCATCTTATGCCTTTTTCTCTTCTTTCCGCTTGGCATGGTTATAAGTGTATTATGTGATTGAAAAATGGAATTACTTAACGTGAGACTTAACCTTGTTTACAAAGGTTTTTGCTGGTTTAAAAGCAGGTATAAAGTGCTCAGGAATAATAATAGTAGTATTTTTAGAAATGTTACGTGCAGTTTTTTGTGCGCGTTTTTTTACTATAAAGCTACCAAAACCTCTTAGGTATACGTTCTTCTCCTTTACGAGAGAATCCTTTACTGTCTCCATAAAGGCTTCAACTGTTTTTTGTACAGTTACCTTTTCAATTCCAGTGTTCTTGGAAATTTCGTTAACGATATCTGCTTTTGTCATTTTAAAAAATCTTTAATTATCAATAAATTAAGGTTAAAATTCTCAAATCGGACTGCAAATATAACTCATTTAAGTTTATAAATAAAAAACTTTACAACTATTTTTGTCAAATAAGTATTCATTAACTATTGATTTAATGGATTTTAAAAGGTTGCTTAAAGAATGGTACGCTCAAAACGCTCGTGTATTGCCATGGCGCGAAACTACCGATCCTTATATGATATGGGTTTCGGAGGTTATTCTTCAGCAAACAAGGGTTGTGCAGGGAATGGCCTACTACCTTAGGTTTGTTGAGGCATTCCCTACGGTAAAGCATTTAGCTCGCGCTAATGAGGATGAGGTGCTAAAACTCTGGCAGGGTTTGGGTTACTACTCGAGGGCTCGAAATATGCTAGCCTCAGCAAAGTTTATTGCAAACGAGCTGAATGGCCGATTTCCTCAAACATATAACGACTTGCTTAAGCTAAAAGGTGTTGGTGAGTACTCGGCTGGTGCTATTGCTTCATTTGCATTTAAGCAGCCTGTACCAGCAATCGATGGGAATGTTTACAGGATAATTGCGCGCATTTTTGGCATTTTCGATTCGCCGTTTACATCATCGGGGAAAGCAGTTTTTCGTAGTATGGTTGAAGAGCTTATGGACTTTTCTGCGCCCGATGAGTTTAACCAAGCGCTTCTCGATTTTGGTGCTTTGCAGTGTATTCCTCGAAACCCCAACTGTAATAGCTGTCCCTTTGCTGCATACTGTTACGCTTATATAAACAATGTAATACATGCGCTACCTGTTAAAGCCAAAAAGATAAATGTGCGCAATCGGTTTTTTAGCTACCTGCTTATTCGTGATGGCTATTTCACCTACATTGCAAAGCGAAACGCAAATGATATTTGGCGGTCGTTATACGAATTTCCCCTTATCGAATCCGATATGCAATTATCAGTAGAACAATTGCAGAAAACCGATGAATGGCTAAGCCTTTTTGGGCATTGCGTTCCAACTATTTTATACGTATCGTCACCTGTTAAGCATTTACTTAGTCATCAGGTAATTTGGGCGCAATTTATTGTTGTTCGGATTTTACAACCTGCATCGGCATTACAAGATGGTTATAAAAAGGTATTAACCGCATCAATCAATCGCTACTCAATTCCAACACTAATTGATAACTTTTTGGCGGCTGAGCCTGCGGCAAAGTACTTTTTAAATCCCTAGAATTGGTAAGTCTCTTTTGTCCTCTTTGTTTGTTGTCATTAGTAGGATATGCTTATATTTGTATCTTAGTTAATCATTCAAAAAACTAGCTATGAGCGTAAATAAGGTAATTTTAGTAGGCAATGTAGGGAAAGACCCAGATGTAAGGCATCTTGAGGGTGGTGTAACTGTTGCTCGTTTCCCCTTAGCAACAAACGAAACGTATACGGATAAAAGTGGTCAAAGGGTAACGCAAACCGAATGGCATAATATTGTTGTATGGCGTGGTCAGGCCGAAATTGCCGAAAAGTATATTAAATCAGGTAAGTTGCTTTATGTTGAAGGTCGCCTAAGAACAAATACCTATGAGGATAAGGAAACTGGAGCAAAAAAGTATTTTACTGAGGTATACTGTACAACGTTCCGCTTTCTAGGCCCATCACCATCCGATGGTACTGCAAAGGATGAGCGTACTAGCGACCAGTCGCCGTCAAACTCCCAAAAGGATGATGAATCGTTAATGCCACAACCCGAAGATGATTTACCATTCTAGGTAATCGGAAGGGTTGAAAAAATATTCGTAATTGAATCCACAGTTATTACTTTTAAATAGCAGCTTGACCTTGCCAAGCATTGAGCTTTACCCCATTACATTTGGTGTAATATCGGGTTTATTGGTTCTCGCTGTTTTGCTATTGTTCTCAAGTTTAGTTTCCGGATCAGAGTCGGCTTTCTTTTCGCTCAGCCCTGCTGATGTTAAGAGCCTCGAAAGTGATGAGTCGAGGGCAAACAAGGTAGTGCTCGAGTTGCTCCAAAAGCCAGAGAGGTTATTAGCAACCATTCTAATTGCCAACAATTTCATTAACGTAGGCATTGTTATACTGTCGGCTTTTCTTACCAATTCAATTTTTAACTTTTCGGAATCGCCAATATTTGGTTTTATCTTTCAGGTAGTGGTTATCACTTTTATTCTGCTGCTATTTGGCGAAATAGTACCGAAAATTCTTGCTACAAGTAAGCCAAAATCGTTTTCGCGAGCAATGGCATACCCTATGTACGCATTATTTAAACTGTTTTTTCCTCTCAATCATATTCTCGTTTCATCAACCGCACAGGTTAGCCGGCGGTTTAGCCCACGAAGAAACATCTCAATTGATGAGCTAGGCGATGCATTGGATATTACTTCAGGCCATCATCCCGAGGAAAAAAAGATACTAAGAGGGATTGTCACTTTTGGACATATTGAGGTGCAGGAGATAATGAAACCACGGCTCGATGTGGTTGCCGTTGAACTATCCTCAGGGTTTAATAAGCTTAAGTCGGTTGTTGTTGAATCGGGCTATAGCCGAATACCCGTTTACGAGCAATCGTTCGACGAGATTAGGGGCGTTTTGTATGTTAAGGATCTGTTGCCCTTTATTGATGAACCCGATACCTTTGAGTGGCAAAAGCTTTTAAGAGAAGCCTATTTTGTTCCCGAGAGTAAAAAGATAAACGTACTACTTTCAGAGTTTCAGGCAAACCGTATACACCTTGCCATAGTGGTTGACGAGTATGGCGGCACATGTGGTATTGTGTCGCTTGAGGATATTCTTGAGGAGATTGTTGGCGAAATATCCGACGAGTCGGATGAGGAGGTTAGCCTTTACACAAAAATTGATGAGCAGAACTACATCTTTGAAGGAAAAATTTTAATAAATGACTTTTGTAAAGTGCTTAACCTCGACGATTCAATATTTAATGATGTTAGAGGCGAAGCCGAAACCCTTGCTGGGGTTATTCTTGAGATTACAGGTCATTTGCCAAACAAGAATGATGTTGTTAACCATAAACATTTCAGGTTTACAATTGATTCGGCCGATAACAAGCGGATAAAAAGAGTGAAGGTTAAGGTATTACATGATAAAGATTAGTATGCAAAAGATTTTCCTGTATTTCATATTGCTATTTACAGCTATCTTATTTACAGGTTGCAGCAATTCGCCAACTCCTAAACCACGCGGGTACTTTCGTATCGATTTTCCCAAAAAAGAGTATGCTCAATTCGATTCGGTTGGCTTTCCCTATCGCTTTCAGTATCCAGTTTATGCCGCAGTCCGAGCCGATGGTTCGCAAAACGCAGAACCTTATTGGGTAAATGTAGATTTTGACAACTACAAAGCTCGAATCCACATTAGCTACAAGGATGCAAGTGGGCGGCTCGATTCGCTAATTGAAGATTCCCGAACATTAGCGTTTAAACATACCTATAAGGCTGAGGCAATTACTGAAAGGTTTTTTGAAAATCCGGAAAAAAGGGTATACGGAATTCTTTACAATATGAAAGGGAATACAGCTAGCTCGTGGCAATTTTTCGTTACCGATTCTGTAGAGCACTTTCTTAGAGGAGCACTATACTTTTCCGTTGCGCCCAATAAAGATTCATTGGCTCCATCGGTCGATTTTTTTGGGAAAGATTTAGTTGTGCTTATGGAATCGATAGAGTGGAAATAAGATAAGGGCTAAATATGGCTATTGTAGATATATCTAAATCGGACAATTTTGTTTTAGGAGTATGGAAGGTTGAGGAAACCGAGGACAAGCTAAAAGAGCTAGTTGGAGGTGATTATTTTCCCGGTCTTGCCAGAATTTCGCATAGCCGTAGACGACTCGAGTGGCTTGCAGCCCGGGCATTACTTCGCGAGTTTGGCTATACTGGTCATGTTATGTACCACCCAACTCGCAGGCCATTTTTAGCACATTCGCATTCTCATATCTCTATTAGCCATTCGTACCCCTATGTTGCTGTAATTTTAAGTAGCGACGATTTGGTGGGTATCGATATTGAATCGTTTACTCGTCCCTTTATTGAGGTGAGCGATAAGTATCTTTCTAAGAATGAGAAAAAATGGGTTGACCTAGATGACAACAGGCAGCTCGCCCTAATTTGGAGTGCCAAGGAGGCAATTTATAAGCTGCCTGGCATGGAGGGACTGGGCGGCCCCGATATGGATGTTAAACCCATTGCAAACCTTGGTCCCAAGGGCAATCTTGACGCTAGCGTTAGGCTTGGAGGTACCGTTCAGCGTTTTAGCCTACGGTATTTTTATCTTGGCTACTTTAATGTGGTTTGGGTAGGGTGCAATCCTAAATCGTTAGTTTGGTAGATATGGTATACACTCAGCTAGTAAAATCGCAAAAAGGCTTATTTGCCCTACTCGTCGACCCAGATAAATATAGTGTCGATGATCTCATCGATTTATCGCAGCGCGCACAGACTGCCGGAGTAGATATGATTCTGCTTGGTGGCAGCATAACTCAGGCGAGTATTGCCGATACGTTGTTAACCATTAGAAGGTATACCTCAATTCCAATAGTGCTTTTCCCAGGCAATGCCATGCAATTTGTTCCTACTGCCGATGCAATACTGCTCCTTTCTCTTATCTCGGGCCGAAATCCCGATTTTCTGATTGGAAACCATGTGTTGGTTTCTCATTCGCTTCGCAAGAGTGGTATGGAGATTATCCCAACAGGGTATATCCTAGTTGAATCGGGCAGAGTAACCTCTGTGCAATACATGAGCGGAACTGTTCCAATCCCGCGAGATAAGAGCGATATAGTTGTAGCAACAGCATTGGCTGGCCAGCAATTGGGGCTTAAAAGTATTTATCTTGAAGCAGGTAGCGGAGCCGAATTGCCAGTTTCAACGCAAATTATAAGCGAGGTTCGTAAATGTGTTAATCTGCCAATTATTGTGGGAGGAGGGTTGCGGAATCCTGAACAGGTAAAAGCAGCACGCAACGCAGGTGCTAGTATGGTTGTTGTTGGTAATGCTTTGGAGAAAGACCTTGGGATTTTAAAGGACTTGGTTAGCGCCTGTAGATAAAAAAAGCGTTGACTAATAAATCAACGCTCTTCTTAATATCTTAAAGTATTGGCTAGTTAATTTCGTAAGTATCGCCACTTCGCAGCAAATCATCCATACATTTAATCTTGGCATCTTTTTGAACCTCTAGCAGCTGATCCCTAACATTATCGTCGTACGTAGGGTGTTTAACTGCTCTAATAACGCCAAGCGCTAACGGAAAATCAGGATAGCTCATGTTGGCAAGCATTACATGAATTCCTGGGTTTGGAGTAGTTGCATCATGTACTAAAATATGGTCGAGGGTATAACCATCTTCACCAATTGTTACAACTTTAAGGTGGTTTCCTTCAAGAACAATTCCTTTGTTATTTTCTTTTCCAAACACCATCTTTTCGCCATGCTTAAGTACAATTGTTCTGTCGGCCCTGTGTTCTCTTTCTGTTATGTGTGCGTGCGTTCTGTCGTTGTATATCACGCAGTTTTGCTGTATAACCACTACAGAAGTTCCATCGTGCTTTGCAGCTTCAACCAGAATGTCAGCAGTTAGCTTAACATCGGCATCAATTGAGCGAGCAAAGAATTTTCCTTGAGCACCAATTACAAGTTCGCCTGGGCGAAAAGGGTGTTCAACCGTTCCGTAAGGCGATGTTTTGGTTACGGCTCCAAGTTTAGATGTAGGGCTGTATTGCCCTTTTGTTAAACCGTAAATTTCGTTGTTAAACAGAATAATGTTGATATCGATATTCCTACGAATAGCGTGGATAAAGTGATTTCCACCAATGGCTAAAGCATCGCCATCGCCAGTCATTTGCCAAATGCTTAACTTGGGGTTGGCTACTTTCATTCCAGTAGCAATTGCTGAGGCACGGCCATGAATGCCATGAAATCCGTAGGTGTCAACATAGTATGGGAAACGGCTCGAACAGCCAATTCCCGACACAAAAACGTAACGCTCTTTATCGTAATCAAGTTCATCCGAAACTTGAGGAAGTGCCCTGTATACTGAGTTGAGAATTGCGTGGTCGCCGCAACCTGGGCACCAGCGTACTTCCTGATCGCTTTTAAAATCTTGTGGTGTGAAGTTATGTTTTCCCATGGTTACTATCCCTCCAGTATTTGATTAAATTTATCTTTTAGCTCCGAAATGGTAAATGGCAAGCCTTGTACTTTGTTAAACTGGTTGTACTGAAACTCCTGAAAGTTCATTCTAAGGTAGTCGGCCATTTGCCCCATATTTAGCTCGCAAACAACTAGTTTTTTAAACTGTCCGAAAATTTGCTTAATGTTTTTGGGTAGAGGGTTGATGTAGTGAATGTGGCATAACGAAATGCTTTTGCCTTCTGCTTGTAACTCCTGAACGGCAGTGTATGTGTGCCCAAAAGTTCCTCCCCAGCTAATTACCAGTAAGTCTCCTTTCTCGTCACCAAAAACTTCTTGTTCGGGTATAAAATCCTGAACCTTAGCAACCTTCTCGGCTCTTATGTTAACCATTCGTTGGTGGTTGTTAGGGTCGTGCGAAACGGAACCTTTTATGAAATCTTTTTCGAGGCCACCAACGCGATGCTCAAGTCCTTTTTGTCCGGGAATAGCCCACCTACGAGCCAATCGTTCTGGATCGCGTTCATATGGTTCGAAGTTTTCGGTTCCATCGGGAACTAATGGTGGATTAATCTCTGGGTACTCACTCATGCTAGGAACTTTCCATGGCTCAGTTCCGTTGGCAATGTAACCGTCGGTTAGTAGAATTACCGGAGTCATATGCTCTAGCGATAGTTTTGAAGCATTAAATGCCCAATCGAAGCAGTTGCTTGGCGAACTGGCAGCAACTACAATTACCGGGCACTCGCCATTTCGGCCGTAAAGCGCTTGCATAAGATCGCTCTGCTCAGTTTTTGTAGGTAAACCAGTTGAAGGTCCACCACGCTGAACGTTTACTATTACCAATGGTAGCTCTGTCATTACAGCAAGTCCAATGGCTTCCGATTTTAACGAAAGGCCAGGGCCTGAAGTGGTTGTAACGGCAAAGTTACCTGCGTATGATGCGCCAATGGCAGTACAAATACCTGCAATTTCATCTTCTACCTGAAGGGTTTTAACACCAAGGTCTTTGCGTTTTGCAAGTTCAATTAGTATTTCAGTAGCAGGAGTTATGGGGTATGAACCGCAAAACAGAGGGAGTTTTGCTTTTTCTGCAGCAGCAATTAGCCCCCAAGCGGTTGCTGTATTCCCATTTACGTTTCTGTATAGTCCCTTTGGTATGCTAGTAGCCGATGGGATTTTATAGGTATTTGGAATAGCGTGAATGTTAGCAGCGTAATTATAGCCATCCTTAAGTACTTTTTTGTTTGCTTCAACAATACGAGGACGGTTCTTAAACTTCACCTCAAAAAAATGCTCGGTAAAGTTTAATGGCCTATCGAACATGTAGTATGCCATACCTAAAGCAAACATGTTTTTGCTTCGGATAATACTCTTGTTGTCAAGTTCGGTTTCCTTGAGGCTCTCTTTGGTTAGGGTTGTTATTGGGGCAAATATTACGTTGTAATCTTCAAGTTTTAGCTCAGTAACAGGGTCGTCGGTTTTGTAGTTTGCTCTTTGCAGCCCTTTTTCGTTAAACGTATCGCTGTCGGCAATAATGGTTGCTCCAGTTTTTAGCCATTTTGCATTTGCTTTAAGCGCTGCAGGGTTCATGGCAACTAAAACATCGCAGTAGTCGCCAGGAGTGTAAACTTTTTTACTCCCAATTTGCAGCTGAAATCCCGATACGCCACCAATAGTGCCCTGTGGTGCACGTATTTCAGAGGGGTAGTCGGGAAAAGTACTAACACCATTACCAAACAGCGCCGAAGCGTCAGAAAACAAAGTTCCGGAAAGCTGCATACCATCGCCAGAGTCGCCTGAGAATCGAATGGAAACCTCATCAACCTCTAGCACATGCTTTTGTTTATCCATAGTGGTTTTATTTATGTGTTTTCGTTATGGGGGAGCCAAAAATGTAAATGCATATAAAATAGAATTGCCATTTTATATGCATATTAACTTGTTTTCAGGCTTTTCAATTAAACCCCCTGCATGAAAATTATAATGCAAAATTAGCTATTTTATGGAAGGAAAAACGCCTAATTCATTTTTTTTGGTTGTTTTATAACATGATTCTTGTCAGGTTTAAAACGTTTTCGGCACCTTTTTTTGTAATTGACTGATAGTAAGAACGACAAGTTTTGTTATTAGGTTTTAGCAGCTAATAATGTTATTTGCTAGTTGGCTCTCGTTAACATAAGTTGCCTTATCTTTGTTTTGTTTAAAAAGATTAATTGTACTATGTCGATAATTAGAACTTTGAATGGCAAAACGCCAAAAATTGGGAAGAACTGTTTTATAGCCGAAACAGCTGTTTTGATTGGTGATGTAGAAATTGGCGACGATTGTAGCATTTGGTATGGCGCCGTACTTAGGGGCGATGTTAACCCAATTCGTATTGGGGATAGGGTTAGTGTTCAGGATAATGCCGTATTGCATACCACATATAAAAAATCGGTTGTTACGCTTGAGAACGATGTAACCATTGGGCATAACGTTACTGTTCATGGTGCTACAGTAAAAGCGGGTGCGCTGATTGGTATAGGTGCAACAGTTCTCGATTATGCTGTGGTTGGCGAAGGTGCAATAGTAGCAGCCAACGCCCTTGTATTGGCCAATACTATAATTGAGCCTGGTAGTATATACGCGGGTGTACCTGCCAAGTTTGTGAAGGAAATGGACGTGGAGCAATCAAAAGAGATTAACCAGCGCATTGCAAAAGGGTACTTGTTATACAAGAGCTGGTATGAGGAGGATTAGTTTCATCCCTTTTTACAAAAAAACTTATGAACTATCCAAAACCTGTAGTAGGCGCAAAGCATTTTAAGCCTCTAAATGCAGCATCGCAATACCGAAAAGTGCTCAATGCTTTGCTAAAGGCCGATGAGTATTGTTTTGAGGGTACTTATGGTACGGCAATGTCCTTCTACTCATGGTTGAAAAAACAGGTAAACCTATTAGCTCCCATTAGCGATTACTCTTCATCAAGAGATAATAGGGATAAGCTAAAACAGCTAACAAGTAGGCTGTTTGTTAGGATTGTTGATCACAGCGTGCATTTGCAGAAATCTCCGCATATTCCATGGCTTAAGGAGTTTTACCCTGAATTGAATGATTTTTTTCTGCCTTTTACCGATGTATTGGGGATGAATGGATCGTACCAGTGGTTTACTGCAGGAGTTGAATTTCCTGGTCTTGGCCATAAGGTTCACCCATACTACGGAGTATATTTTCCAACGAGAACCGAGCATCTTCTGCTTTTTGATGAATGGCTCAAAGGAAACAAAGGTATTAGCAATGCAATTGATATAGGCACAGGCTGCGGCGTGCTCAGTTTCTATATGCTAAAGCACGGGGTTGAAAATGTGCTTGCCACCGATATCAACCCTAATGCTATACATAGCATTTCTCTTGAGCTGAAAAGACTTGGGTTAGAGCCGAAGGTTAAGCCAATACAAGCCAACTTGTTTTCGGGAGTTGACGTAAATGCCAGCGAACTCGTAGTTATTAATCCCCCATGGATACCCGCTGAATCGTTCGGCAGCATTGATTTAGCGATGTATTATACAAACGACTTCTTTGCAAATTTTTTCAGTCAGGCAGCGTTAAAGCTATCGTTAAACTCACGATTGGTTATCCTATTTTCAACTTTTGCCCAAGCAGCAGGACTAAACTGGGATCATCCAATTAGGAGAGAGCTCGAGACTAGTTCGCGTTTCAGTTTAGTAGATTATAAACAGGTTTCGTTAAAGCAGCAATTATCATCTAAAAAGAGTTGGCTTTCCAATGTAAGAAGTAACGAAAAGATTGAGCTTTGGGAGTTGAAATTAGGAAAGTAGAAATGCATAATAGTGAGGCTTTTATGGTTTGGCCAAATTACCATTAAAACTCGAGTGAAGCCAATTTGTGTGTTAATAAGCATATCGGTTTAAATATTTCCGCAAAGGTTTTCGAATTTCATATTAATAGGTAAATTTGCCTCACGCTAAAAGCTATTGGTTTCATTTCTTTAGGTATTTAGCTAGTTGTGCCATGTATTAGGTTTAGGGAAACCTAGGCCTATTTCTCATTTAGTAGTTTATTGGTATTGATGATTTTACTAAACTAAACCTTTTAGAACCATTATGTCAACCTACCTTATTGTTGTACTGGCCTACTTCGGCCTTATTACCCTAATTTCAATTCTTACAAAAAAAGTGGCTAGCCGTTCGGCGGCCGACTATCTGGTTGCTGGTCGTAACCTAGGCGTTATTGCCTGTGCTGTTGTGGTAGCCTCCGAGTGGTTAGGAGGAATGAGTACCATTGGTGTTAGCGAGAAGGCCTTTTCCTCGGGTACCCTTCAACCCATTCTTTACAATATTTCTACCGCTATTGGTATGATTATAATTGGGTACACCGTAGCACGTCATTACAGACAGAATAATGTACATACGGTTAGTGAGATGCTTAAAAATCTTTTTGGCAGGCGAGCCAAAACGGTTTCGGCTATCGCATTTCTGTTTGCATACATAGTGCTGGCCTTTGTGCAGCTACAAACCGCATCGAGTGTTATTTCAGCCATGTTCGATTTACCATGGGTGTATGCCGTTATCATATCATCGGTAGTAATCACAATTTACACATACATTGGCGGAATGCATGCCTTGGCCATAACTGGGATAATTCACGTAGCGGTTATGTTTATTGGTATTGGCTATGCAACCTTCTCGGGCTTAACCGATATTGGAGGTTTTGCTGCACTTAAAGGCGAGATGATTGCCAGCGGATCGCCCGAAAACTTATACAACCCCTTTAGCGGAGGACTTGGTTACGCATGGAGTTTAATACTTGGTGGCGTATTGGGTGGTATGGCCGGACAAGCTAGTATTCAACCTATTTTTGCTGCTCGCACTGCCGATATAGCCAAGAAAGCAGCCATCTTCTCATCGTTAATTATTGCGCCTTTTGGTATTATGGTTGCAATTCTTGGCCTGATAGCCAAAACAGGTAACTATTTTGATGTAACTACTGCAGCAAGTCCGCTTTGGAATATTGATCTTGGTGCTATTAATGCTAAAATGGTGCTTCCTACACTAATGGTAACACCTGAGTTTATTCACCCAATTATGGGTGGCGTTGCGCTTGCAGGTATATTAGCTGCAATTCTCTCAACCGTTGGGCCTGTAAATTTTGCTGTAGTAACCATTGCTACCAAAGATATTTACCATGGTATTATCAATAAATCGGCTGTAGATCAAAAAATTATTTCAACAGCACGCAAGTTGGTAATTCTGGTTAACCTCATTACCATTCCGTTGGCTGTCTTCTCAAGTGGTGCAATACTAAGCATGGCCTATATATCGTACGGCATTCGTGCTATTGGTGCAATTGTAATTGTGCTTGGCATTTATAAGCGCGGTTGGATTTCGACCGATGGTGTTCGATTTGCCTTTATTGGTGGTACAATTGCAGTTATTATCAACATAATTGCCAAACTTGCAGGCTGGTGGAAGGTGGAAGATACCTATGTTGCCCTTGCCGCAGCCGTTGTTTGTATTATCATTGGCAATATTTACGCTAACAAGCGTAAGCGCAATATTAAGGCAAGAGGTATATCGCTTCGCGAAAAGAGTAACGATTAAAATTTTAATATGGATTTACATAAGCCTTTAGAAGGGGTTAAAGTATTGGAACTCGCCAGCGTGCTGGCTGGACCAAGTATTGGGATGTTCCTTGCCGAGTTAGGTGCCGAGGTTATTAAGGTTGAGAACCTTGTAACCGATGGCGATGTAACTCGCAAATGGAAGCTCCCTACTGAAAACCCCGATTCCGATATCTCAGGATATTTTTCGTGCGTAAACTGGGGAAAAAAATCTTTAGCAATTGATATTAGTAAATGCGATGGCTTAAATGTGATTTACGAGCTGGTTAAGCAGTGCGATATTGTGCTGGCAAACTACAAGCCTGGCGATGCCGAGAAGCTGCAAGTCGATTATGAGACCTTTAAGAAGTTAAATCCGAAACTCATATATTCGCACGTTACGGGTTATGGTCTTACTAACCAGCGTGCAGGGTTCGATGCCATAATTCAGGCCGAGAGTGGTTTCACCTATATGAACGGTGAGCCCGATGGTCCTCCCACTAAAATGCCAGTGGCGCTAATGGATGTGCTGGCTGCGCATCACCATAAGGAGGCAATTTTGGTAGCTTTACTTCAGCGGGAGCGTGGACAGGGCGGTTGCTATATCGATGCATCGCTATTTAAATCGGGTGTTTCGTCGCTAGTAAACCAGGCAACAAACTGGCTTGTGGGCAATAAAATTCCACAGCGAATGGGATCCGATCATCCCAATATTGTCCCTTATGGCACAATCTTCAACACCTCCGATGGCAAAGGGATAGTAATCGCGGTTGGTACCGAAAAGCAATTTGCCGAGCTGTGCGATCTCTTGGGAAAACCCGAACTGGCTTTAGATGTAAAGTTTAGCAAGAATTTCAACAGGGTAAAGAATAAGGAGGAGATTAAAGGCATTTTGCAAGACCAAATAATTAAGTACGATCGCGAAACCATCCTCCAAATGCTAGCCAACCGAAAGGTACCAGCAGGAGGAGTATTTAATATGCAAGAGGTATTCGAAACGCCCGAGGCACAAGAGATGGTGCTTGAGGCAAATGTAAACGGCTCAACAATTAAGGGGGTTAGCTCTGTAGCTTTTAGTATTAATGGCAGCCAAAGTAGCCGTGGAATGACCCATCCTCCTCATTATGGGGAGCATACTTATGGTATTTTATGCGATGAGCTGGGGATTGATCTCGAAAAAATTGAAAGTCTAATCAGTCAAAACATAGTTTATGCAGCAAACAAGTAACAGCAAAAAGGTGATTACAGATGGTTCTCGACTTATGATTGAGGCCATGGCCAAGGCTGGTGCCGATGCGTTTATTGGCTACCCAATTACGCCCGCCAACCTTTTGTATTCGTATTCGGCAAGCCGTATGCCCATGATGCTCCCAGCTCCCGATGAAATTACCACGCTACAGTGGATGTCGGGCTTGTCTGCTAGCGGAAAATTGCCGGTAACGGCAACCTCATTCCCTGGCTATGCGCTTATGCTCGAGTCAATAAATATGGCCTTTATGATGGAGCTGCCTATGGTTATTATCTTGGTTCAAAGGCTTGGCCCAGCAACCGGAACAGCAACCTGTGGGGCTCAAGGCGATTTGGCTTTGCTTCACGGACAAATTTCGGGCGGTCATCAGTTACCTGTGCTTTGCGTTTCCGATTATGAAGATTGCTGGGAAATATCGGCCGAGGCAGTTAAACTTGCCGAGAAGTTGCGTACGCCCGTTGTGGTGCTTACGTCAAAAGAGGGGGTTATGACCCAACGTAGCTTCGATATCTCTTTACTAAATGATATTAGCCCAGTTGAGAAAAGGCGTTACCAAAGTGATGAGCCATTTATCCCATACAAAGCCGATAGTTCACTTGTTCCAGAGTTTCTCGAGTTGGGCAATAAGAAGCATCAGGTTCGTATTACCGCATCAACCCACGATACTAAGGGGATTTTGCAACACTCAACACCCGAGGCACTTGCCAATACGGTTAGGCTCGAGAATAAGGCAATGCATCATCTTAACGACTTTACCTTTTACCATCTCGATGAGCAGCCTGACGCTACCAAACTAATAGTTGCCTTCGATATTTCGGCCAATGCGGCTATCGATGCGGTTGCTCAAATGCGTCAGCAGGGCGAAAAGGTCTCGCTACTTATTCCCAAAACACTTTTCCCAATCCCCTATGTTTACTATCAAATAATGGATAAGTACCAAAAGGTGATAATGGTTGAGGAGAACATAAATGCGCAATACGCTCGCATTCTGTTTGGGCACAGGCTTCCAGGCAAGATTGTTCCCGTTGGGGCTATAGGTAAAATGATTACACCACATGAAATAATTAATGGAGGGAAGTAGAAATGAACACACCATTCTTAAATACACAGAGTTTACCCTTTTGCAAAGGGTGTGGTCACGATTTGGTTGCCAAGAACACTGCCACTGCGCTCGAAAAGCTTGGACTTACTCCTCTCGATGTAATTATGGTTACCGATATTGGCTGCCATGGAATTATCGATAAAACGTTAAACACCCATACAATTCATGGCTTACATGGTCGTTCGGTTGCCCTAGGCGCTGGGGTTTCGTTTGCTATGGAAAATACCAACAAAAAGGTTATTGTTTTTCTTGGTGATGGTGGCTCAACCATTGGGCTACAGCATATTATTGAGGCATCGCGCATGAACCTTAATCTTACCATAGTTATACACAACAATATGCTTTATGGTATGACAGGGGGACAAACCAGCGGTTTAACACCAACGGGTTTTCGTACCACCACATCAATGGATGGCAACCCATTTAGCGCACACGATATTTGCAAGCTAACGCACACCGCTGGGGCAGCATACGTATCGCGCATTTTGGGTATTGGCAATATTAGCGACAAGCTGGCCGAGGCATATAGCGTTAAGGGCTGCTCAGTGATTGAGATTATGGAAATATGCCCAAGCTACGGCGTTAAGTTTAACCCTAAACGTAAGCTAAGCGAAATTATGGAGAGCATGGGTCATGTTGAGGGCGTTTGGCGAAATGAGAGGCCGGCGTATTCTTATCCAAACCATGCAAGGGTTAACAACCTACTCGAAAAGCTACCTGTTGTTGATAAGAAGCATGAGGGACAGCTTAACAAGCATTACCAGCTTGTAATGACTGGTTCGGCTGGAGAGGGCGTTCAGGTTGCATCGGCAATTTTGGCTCGGGCTGCTCTTGGCTCGGGCTATCAGGTTACGCAAAAAGGAAGCTATCCTGTTACTGTTGGCGTTGGGTTTTCCACTTCGGAGGTTAATATATCGCCCGAACCAATACACTACCACGGAATGGAGGTTCCCGATGCGTTACTGGTTACATCTACTGATGGGCTAAATCATCAGAAAAAGCGCATTGAAGCGATGACTGATGGATTGCTGATTATCGATTCGAGTCTTGATGTTCCCAAAACAGGAGCTAAAGTGCTTAGTCACGATTTCCGCGTTGCAGGTCCTCGAAATGCAGCTTTATACGCCTTGCTGTACTTTGCCAAAATAAATGGCATGGTTACCCGCGATGCCATAGTTGGTGCTTTGCACGACATGGGGCTTGGCGAGAAAATTCCAATTGATAAAATTGAGGGGCTGCTAAATCAGTAACTTCATAAATCAAAAGTAAAAGAAGGCACAGATTAATTTCACTATTCTGTGCCTTCTTTCATAAGGGATATTTGATAAATTCTTTATTGCTAAAGGTGATTTTTGAGCCTTGCTCAATTTCCGAAACTAAGGTTTTTAGCGCTTGGGTTGAGCCACTTGAGTAAAACTTGACAAAAGGTTTTTCGGCAGAATCGCAATAGTTATCTCCTGTAATACGGGTTGTTTGTTTTGCTACTGCTGGGGCTGGATCAATAATGGCAATGCTTTCGGGGAGTATTTCTTTTAGTATTGGGATAAAAAACGGGTAGTGAGTACAACCAAGTACTAAATGGTCAATGTTTTCTTGTAGCATTGGGTTGATATACTTTTTTAAGAGATCTTTTGCCTCTTCAGAATTCGAATTTCCTTGCTCTACTAGTTCTACCAGTCCACTGCCAACCTGATAGCAAACCTTAATGTTTGAAGCATACTTCGATGTAGTTTCCTGATATAATCGTCCTTTAAAGGTTCCTTTGGTAGCAAGCACCCCAATTGATTTGGTTTTTGTACTTAAAGCTGCAGGCTTTACCGCTGGCTCCATTCCTACAAATGGAATAGGATAATTCGCCCTTAAAAAATCAATAGCAGCAGCGGTAGCGGTATTGCAGGCAACAACAATGGTTGTACATCCCTGCTTAATTAGGAACTCGGTAATAATTGTTGATAGGCGAATAATTTCATTGGAGCCCTTGGGTCCGTATGGACAATTTAGGCTATCGGCAAAATAAACGTATGAGCATTGTGGCATTAGCTTAACCAGCTCTTTAAGTACGGTTAAACCTCCAGCACCTGAGTCGAATACACCAATGATTTTTCGTTTCATGTTGGCATACTTTGCTTTAAAGCAAAAACAGCCCAATCGCCTGTGGAGATTGAGCTGCTTTTACTATTTGTTTGGGCAACTATTCAATGCCTAGCTCTTTTTTTACTAAGGGTAATATATCGGTACTCTCTTTGGAGAAGAATACAACGCTGCCTGCGCTAACGTCGAAAACGTAGATGTATCCTTCGCGTTCGGCAACAGCTTTTATGGCTTTATCGGCTTTCTCCATTAGCGGACGCATAAGTTCACCTTGCATACGCTGGTAATCTTGTTGTGCCGTGCTTTCAAATTCCTGGATGCGCTGTTGCAATTCGGTAAGCTCTTTTTCGCGAGCTTCTCTAATAGCATCTGTCAACGTTTCACGACGTTGCATATAGTTCTGAACCTTGTTGTTGTATTCAACGTGTAGCTCTTCAATTTGTTCCGAAAGGTCTTGACCGTAGGCCTGAAGCTTTAGCTCAGCGCTATCACGATCGGGCATAATGGTTAGCAGTTCCTGTCCGTTAATATGAGCAAACTTAGGGTTGCTTTGTGCAAAAACGTTGCTTGTTAGTATTAGTAAAACTGCAACCAATGCTGTTGTTAGAATTCTTTTCATTGTTTTTAGAATTTTAATTGATCTTACAAATTTATAATTAAATTAGTTGTATCCAAGTTTTTGCAACACCTCGTCGCTTTTGTCGTACCGAGGGTTTGTGTAGAGCATATTAGCTGAGCCTGCTGAATCGAATATTACGGCAAAACCTCCTTCTGTTGCAATCTCCTTTACGGTATTGAAAACCTGATCTTGAATTGGTTTTACTAGTTCCTCTCGCTTTTTAAACAGCATGCCTTCCCTACCAAAATACTTCATCTGGAGTTCTTTTACTGCTCTTTCGCGTTGTATAATTTCTTCTTCGCGTTTACGTTTCATTTCTTCAGTAAGCAGTACTTTTTCTTTCTCAAAATCCTGAAACATGGCTTCAAGTTTTTGGTATTCCTCTTCAATTTCTGCTTGGTATTGCCCAGCAATTTTATCGAGTTGTTCTTGAGCTGCTTTAAAGGTTGGGATTCTACTAAGTATGTATTCAGTGTCAACATATGCAAATTTTTGGGCAAAACCTGATGCTGTTATTAGTAGAAGTGCCGCTAGTACTAATGTTATTCTTTTCATGGTTTCTAGTATTTTTGAGTTTTTTCAAAACCAACAACCCTGCCATGTGAGGCTAGGGTTGCATTAAAGAGTGTTAAAAGTTTTGTCCAATTACAAAGTGGAACTGCCCTTTGTGTGCTGTTGGGTTATGGGGTATTTGGTCGAAACCGTATCCCCAATCTACGCCAAGCATACCAATCATTGGTAGGAATAACCTTGCACCAACTCCTGCAGAACGATGCACGTTAAACGGATTTAGCGTTCTGAATTCGTACCAAGCATTACCTGCTTCGAGGAATGTGAGCAAATAAATTGCCGCTTGTGGCTGAAGGGTTATAGGATATCTAAGTTCAACAGTATACTTTGTATAAATGTTTGATACCCTAACATTCCCTACCAGAGGTGTGAGAGATCCGTTGCCATATCCTCGGAGTCCTATGGTTTCTCTTCCGTAAAGGTTATAACCTGACATGCCGTCGCCGCCAACATCAAATCCTTCAAAAGGAGAGTAGCCGATGTCGGGGTTGTAGTAGCCAAGATAACCAAATTGAGCGCCAGTAAATAGGACTAGATCGCCAGCCAAGTTCTGATACCATTGGGCTTTCCCCGTCCATTTATGGTACTCAATCCACTTATATTTTTCGGTTGACTCGGTTACCTTCGAAAAATCTTTGCCGCTTAATAGCGAGTAGGGTGGAGTTATCTGTAGCGTTAGGTTAAAGTTTGAACCATTTCTTGGAAAAATTGGCTGGCTAATTGAGTTACGCGATAAGGCAGCCTTATAGCTAAAGTTATTCGATTGTCCATCGGCGAAGATAAAGTATCCTGTCCAATTTTTGAGGTTGTAGTTTTGGTAGCTAATCTCATTATAGAAGGTAAACCAGTCGTCGGGCCACTTAAGCCTAGTACCAATACCAATGGCACCTCCAGTAACCTTCATCGATTGATCGCTAGTTTGGTAGATGTATGTACCAGGGTAGTTTTGAATTGTATGGTAAACCGATAGGGTTAGGTTCGTAGGCTTTTTCCCACCTAGCCATGGTTCAACAAACGACATGCTAAATGCCTTGTAGTAGCTACCGTTTGTTTGCGCTCTAAGACTAAGGGTTTGGCTGTCGCCAGAGGGGACAGGTCGCCAGGCTTTTTTGTCGAAAACTCGACCAATAGAGAAGTTTGAGAAACGAATACCTACGGTACCTACAAACATGTTTGCGCCCCATCCACCTGATATTTCAAGTTGGTCGTTGGCTTTTTCCTCAACAATAAAGGTGAGGTCAACAGTGCCGTCGGCTGGGTTTGGTATTGGCCTAACATCTAACTTTTCAGGGTCGAAGTGTCCTAGGTTCGCTAGTTCACGAATTGATCGGGTTATTTTGGTTTTGCTAAAGAGTTCGCCTGGTTTAGAGAAAAGTTCGCGACGAATAACATGCTCGTGTGTTTTAGTATTGCCAAGTATGTTAATCTTGTTGATTGTGGCTTGCTCTCCCTCAAAAATTCTCATTTCCAGATCGATAGAATCATTCTCAACTCTAACTTCAACAGGATCGAGATTAAAGAAGAGGTATCCATCATCCATGTAAGTGGTAGCAATTGAGTTGTCCTCAATGAACAGCCTTTCGTCGAGCAGTTCACTATCGTATACATCGCCCTTGTTTATGCCCAGTATTTGGTCAAGGGCTTCGTCGGGTAGCTTGGAGTTGCCCACCCAACTAATGTTTCGGTAAAAATATTTAGGACCTTCTTCAACTGTAATGGTAATGCCAATTCGTTTTTCGTTAATGTCGTAAATTGAGTCTTTTACTACTTGGGCATCACGGTATCCGTTCTTATTGTAGTAGTCAATAAGGGTTACCATATCCTCTTCGTAATCCTTCTCAATATACTTTGAAGCTTTGAAAATGTTCAGATCCCTGCGCTTGGTGTTTTTCATAGCACGGCGAAGTTTCCTGTCGTTAACCTCGGAGTTACCTTTAAACACAATGTCGCTAATGCGAACTTTGGGGCCTTTGTCAATTATAAATTTTAGCCTAACCCCGTTAGCCATAGCTGTATCAGCTTGTTGTTGTATGTCGATTGAAGAGTTGAGGTAAGCCTTGGATTTGTAGTGGTTCTTAATTAACCTTTTTGCGTTATCTAAAACATTGTCGGTTGCTTGTCCTCCTATGCGGAGTTTAATGAGCTCACGCAGATCTTTATCTTCAGACTTTTTTACGCCCTCAAATTCAATTGCGCTAATTCGGGGTAGCTCCTGAAGAAAAATATCGAGGTAGATATCATTTCCCTCAATTTTTGAGGCTGTAATTTTTACATCTGAGAATAGGCCTTGATCCCAAAGCTTGTTAATGGCATTAGTAACCGTTTCGCCTGGTATGCTAATAACGTCGCCAACGTATAGACCGCTGATGCTTGTGATAACATTGGGGTCGAGAAATTTTATCCCTGATACGGTGATCCCTTTAAGGGTGTATTCCTCAGGATTGTTGTAGCTAAATGGCGAAGACTGTGAATTAACAGCTAGCGAGAATGTTATGGAAAGTAATGCAGTTAGGAGATATTTACGAACCATTTTGAATCGAATAGAGTGGATTTGCATTGGATTGAACGGTATATTTTTGTCAATATTATTTTGTGCGTGTAATTGTTATGAAATGGTGCACTGTAAAGTTGGGCAAATTTAATCAAGTGCTTTGTGGGAAGCAAGCTAAAATATACAAAAAAGGGTACGATTGCTAAAAAAGTGCAATGTTTAGCTCGGGTTATACAAGTTGTTCGCTTGTTTTACCAAATCGCCTTTCTCTTCCCTGAAAATCAATTAATGCTTTGTAAAAATCTTCTTTGCCAAAATCGGGCCAAAGCGTATTGGTGAAAAAGAGCTCGGCATAGGCAAGTTGCCAAAGCAAAAAATTACTAAGCCTGTATTCTCCGCTTGTTCTAATGAGGAGTTCAGGGTCGGGTAAGATGTATGTTGAAAGGTATGTAGAAAATTCAGCCTCTGTAAGCGATTGGATTTCTTCGGGATTTTTTTTGCTTTCGCAAATCTTTTTTACCGCTTCAATAATTTCCCATCTGCCGCTGTAACTTAAGGCAATGGTTAGTACCATTCCTGTTGAACTTTTGGTTTTGTTGAGTGCTAGATTAACCTTTTTTTGAACGCTTGAAGGAAGTTGTTGAATATTCCCAATAATGTTTAGCTTGATGTTATTTTTAACAAGGTTGTCGAGCTCGTTGTCAATGGTAGTTATTAAAAGAGCCATCAAGGCTTCAACTTCCATTTTGGGTCTTCGCCAATTTTCTGCGCTGAAAGCATAAAGCGTTAGGTACTCTATCCCAATTTCGGCAGCGGCCTCAATGGTTGCTCTTACGGCATTTGCTCCATTTTGATGCCCAAAAATACGCGGTTTCCCCTTCTGCTTTGCCCATCGTCCATTGCCGTCCATAATAATGGCAACGTGTTTTGGCAACCTCTCCTTGTTTATGGTGTTAATTAACGACATGTGTTATTGCTAGTTATTCGTATGCAGGGCAAATGGCCCCATTGTTTACAAGGCGGAAAGATACTAAGAATCCGCCATATGCAAACCAATCGTTGTTGTGAATTATCGATCGAGGGCTATCGGAAACATTTATGTAACCATCAATATTGTCGTTAAACGTTTTGTGGAGCCTCCATTCGAGTCCAATGGTCCATCGGTTAGCTGGAGAATATTTTAGGCCAATGCCGAAAGGAACGTGCGGAATAAAGGCTCCAGAAATATTGGCTGCGCCAATTCCTGCTAATGCATATGGCGAGAAGTTTCGTTTTTGCGATAACTCGGTATCATAAGGAAGAAAGCCAAATTCAAACACGGCTTCAAATTCAAGGACAGAAGTGCTGAATGGGGGCGTGTCGCCAGGCAAATGATAGTTGTTCGGATTGTGACTCCCTTTAACCAATCCGAATAGTCCCGATAGTCTTATAGAATAGTATTCGGAAAGGTTACTGCGAAAAAGAAGTCCTCCAGCAGGGCTTGGCTGAAAAAATTGTGTGCTAGTGTTGTAGTCGCCCATGTAGTATGTGGTTCCCAAAAGGAATCCAATTTCATTTCGTTCCTGAGCGTTAACGCTTAGCGTAAGCAAAGCAAGTAAAATGGTGAAGATAGTGTTCCTCATTAAAAAAGAAAGTCAGTTTTTAAAAAAGTCTTCTGCGAGGTAGGCCAACGTTGCGCCTTCTGGTTTTTTGAATTTTGTAGTTTACCTTAATGTTTAGCGAGTAGTAAATGTCGTTAAACTCGGAGAACGGTGAGGTGTATCCATCAAGGTAATCGGTCATTGTTAGGCGAAGAAGTAGTTCTGCTCCCAACGAAATTTTAGGCATTATGGCATACTTACAGCCAATACCAACCGGAATTATCATTGTAAACGATTTGCTATCGTTGAAACGGGGAGATGTAGCTAAATTTTCTTTAGGTGTAACGTTGTACAAAAGGCCACCAGCCCCAACAGTAGCATAAAGGCTAAAAGGCTGCCTATAATGCCTGAGGCCACCCCTAATTTGCATTATTGAGTAGTAGTAGTTCTCATCGCTTTCGGGGATAATATAAAATTCGGTTCCTATTGCAAACTCGTTTATTATTGTTCGGAAAGCGAAGTTTCTTGTTTCGTTTTTCGAATTTACATCAGCTTGTGTGAGTATCCCTAGTGTATACCAAGCCCTGATGTTTAGCGGTTTCATAACCTGATAGCGAGCACCTAGGGTAAGACCTGGCCTAATCTTCGAGAACTTAATGTCAAGCAAACCCAGAGCATTCGATTCAGATGATGCTCCTCCAATATCACCAAAGTAATGGAGGTTTGCAATACCTCCATAAAGTTCAAGGGGAGCCGTTTTCCATTGTTGTGAATACCCTGTAAAGGTAAGAGTTGCTAATACTATTATGGTTGTTATTGCATTTTTCATTGGCTAGCCATTGGTAGAACAAATATATGCATAATAATGATAAAACTAAAAAACAAATTTAGTGATACTGCTCATAGTTAGCTAAATTCACCTTTTTTTGATGTGTAGGTACTAAACAAATTTAATGCAAAAAAGTTGGACTTTACAAATTGTTTCTGCTATCTGCCCCCCACATAAGCTTGTTACGAAGGGTTTCGTAAAAACTTTTCCCCTTTAGCCTTACTACTCCAACGCAAAAAGGAGCTTTGTTAATTGCTATTTTAGTTTTGCTTGGTATTTTCATTGAACGTGAATCAAGTGAGATTAGTATTTCGCTTTCACGTGATACAACGTCAAGGGTTAGCGTTGAGCTATCGGGAATTACAAGAGGCCTTACCGTTAAATGATGTGGTGCAATGGGCGAAATGATAAAAGAGCTGGAGTTCGGACTCACAATTGCACCCCCAACACTTAGCGAATATGCTGTTGATCCTGTTGGAGTTGAAACGATTAGCCCATCGGCCCAGTAGGTGCAAAGAAAATCATCGTCGATATATGCGTTGATGGTTATCATTGCGGTTCCCTTTTTTTGTATTGTTAGATCGTTTAAAGCAAAAGGGAATTCGCTAAAAGGATTATCGTGCATGGATAGTTTGAGCGCTGTGCGGTTTTCAACGGTATAGTCGTTGTTGTAAAGCTGCTCAATTGCCGAGGGAATATCGTTTGCCTGAATATGAGCCAAAAAACCTAGCCTGCCAAAGTTAATGCCCACAACGGGTATGCACGATTCTTCGATGTACGATACCGATTCGAGAAAGGTGCCATCGCCTCCAATGCTTAGCATAAAGTTGGCTAAGTGTTTTACTTCTCCTGGCTTGCGGTAAAGCGCCTTAACTGTTGGTTTATTACCAAGTGCGTTTACAAGGGTTTGGTAAAATGGTGCGTAAACAATTACATCGGTTCCTCTTTTGCAAAACTCGTTTAACAAAAGTTTTATGCTTTCGATATGATCCTTCTCAATGCGCTTGCCGTATAGTGCAATTACCATTAGGCCTAGTTTTTACTGATTTAAAAATGGTGTTCCGAAATGGATAAAAAACCCCTTTTCGCCTAAAAGGTTAATGGAGTATTCAACCCTAAATACTATATCGTAATATGCGAATAGGTTCAGCCCTGTTCCATAACCATACAAAAGCTTACCCTCTAAATCGCTTTGTGTGGCATTTAATTCGGGATGAACGTACCCTGTATCTGCAAAAATACTCCAAAACAACGAAATATGGGTTTTCTTAAATCTCCCTTCGGGGATTAGGGGTAATTTAATAATTTTTGTTTTAAGTAGCTGAAATTTGAATGAGTTCTTATTTAGTATGTAATTGCTTCCATTGGTAGTGTAATACTCCATTCCTCTAATGTAATTACCATAGCCAATAGCTTCGTTTAGGTAGTAGGGTAGTTTTTTTTTTGTGTTTAACTGAATAAGACCGTCGGTACCAGCGTAAAATCGGTCGCTAATTTTTGCGTAGTATCCGGCTAATAGCTTTACGTTCCAGTTCGAAATGGTTTCGTTGCTAAAAATGCCCTGGCGGGCTATTTCGGCTCGACCAAAGTATCCTTGTAGCGGAAAAATTTTCGAGTTTCTTTTGTCGTACATTGTTTCGTACTTAACCTCAGAAATAGTGAAATTGCTGCTAGATTTGCCAAAGTAGTTTGGGTTTAGCTTAGTAACTGTGTCAGCTACTGTAGCCTTAATCCATCCGAAGGTTAATGATTGGTGCCAGTTGTGCTTAGGCCTGTACCTATAGGTAAGCGATGTGTGAAAAACTCGTCGAGCATCGCCATTATTTGTAAAGTAGTATACTGGTTTATTGTTAAGGCTTTGGTAGGGCACTTCGTAATTTGTATAGTATGATACAAGGCCCGAAATTCCATGTTTTTTGTTCTTGTCGAGATTGTGTGAAAAGTATTGAACCCTAACTTGTTTTCGGTATCCCCATACAAGTCTTAGCTTGATCTGTTCTCGTAATCCTCTAAAGTTGTCAATAACAATGTAAGCCCCATAGTTAACTCTCGATAGGTCTCCGTCGTTAAAGAATGCGCTGAGGTTTCGGTGCGAGTATTCGAATACAGGAAATGGCCAGATATACCATCTTTCTTCTACTTCAACTATTACGCTATTGCTCTGTTGGTTATGGATAACAGTGACAAAATTGAAAAGTAGCGTGTTGTTAAGGTTGTGTGTGCTTTGAGTTAAGTTTTCCTCTAATTCGGCATAGCTTAATGTGTCCCCCTCGTTAAAAGTGAGTTCTCGAAGTATAATTTTTTCGTTTGTGGTATTATTCCCTTTAATTGTAATGCTATTTATTACAACCAATCCCTTTTCTGAGGCAAGAGCAACGGAATCAGTTGAAACTGCTAGTACTATTAGGGCAATGCATAACTGATAGATTATTTTAAGTGAGCAAAGTTTCATTTAGTAGGCTAAGTGTTAAGGTATTTCATCAGTAGGTTATACCTATCCTCAAGTAAATCTTCCTCATCATCGTGTTTCATATACGAACCGAGAACGGTATAGTTATACCTGTTAAATGTTTGGATAATTGATGTAACATCAGTAACATTTAACTTGAGCGTAAGCTCAATTTGGGTTGAGGTAGGGTGTGAGGTAATAAAGCAGCTTAGTATTTTTGCATCGTTTCCTTCAACAATTTGAGCCACCTGAGCCAATGAGAAGTCGTTGTGGTTTAGCTCAAGCACAACAATGCCTCCAGGGTTGCTAAGTGCGGAAACGTCGGCAAAGTAGTGTAGCAAATCGGTGATGGTTACAACTCCAAGGTAGTTTTTTTTATGATCGAGCACAGGAATTAGGCTTAGCTTTAGCCTTGCGGCAAGGTCAATTAGCTCAAAAACGTGCTGTTCTTCGGTTACGTATGGTCGTACCAGCGATAGCTGATGGTTGCCGAGGGGCTCTTCGGGCATATTGAGGTCGTAAATGTCTGTTTCCGACACCAATCCCAAAAACTCCTTATCGTTAACTATGGGCAAGTGGGTTACCTTAAAAATATCCATCCAGTTTAAGGCTGCTATGCCAGTATCCGAAGTTCGTAACGACGGAATCACATCCGATAACATCTCTTTTGCTACCATACGCTCCTATCCAATTTAATAATTAAGCTACCTTTGCAAAGGTAACTCCAAAAATAAACATATATGACTCGCTTAAGCGTAAATATTAATAAAATTGCTACCCTTCGTAATGCACGTGGGGGCAATATACCCAATGTGCAAAAGGCAGCAGTTGATTGTCAGCATTTCGGGGCACAGGGCATAACCGTGCATCCGCGACCCGACGAGCGTCATATTCGCTATGCCGATGTTAGGGATATTCGCCCAATAATTAATACCGAGTTTAACATTGAGGGTTATCCCTCCGAATCGTTCATAAAGCTCGTATTAGAGGTAGAACCTCATCAGGTTACCCTTGTACCCGACCCGCCCGATGCCATTACATCAAATTCAGGTTGGGATACGAAAAAGAATAAGGATTTTTTAATCGGTGTTATCAACCGATTTAAGGATGCTGGTATTCGAACCTCAATTTTTATTAACCCCGATACGGAGCTCATAAAACATGCTTCTGATACTGGAACCGACAGGGTTGAACTTTACACCGAACCTTATGCCGATGGGTTTTTAAGTAATCCGGGTGAGGCTGTTGCTCCTTTTATCGCTGCAGCTGAAACTGCCAAGCAGGTTGGCCTTGGTTTGAATGCTGGGCACGACCTTAACCTCGATAATCTCAACTATTTTATAAAAAGTATACCTTGGGTTGATGAGGTCTCTATTGGTCATGCGCTCATAGCCGATGCTTTGTACTACGGGCTTGAAAATACCATTCAGATGTATCTGCGAAAGCTAATAGTTAAATAGCCCAATGGAACTTTTTCACCGTGAGCTAGGTTCGGGTAAACCGCTGGTGATTTTACATGGCCTTTACGGCTCGTCCGATAATTGGATGAGTATAGGGAAGTTGCTGTCAGAAAAGTATAGGGTAATATTGGTCGACCAGCGTAACCATGGTCAGAGCCCACACAGCCCTAACCACTCGTATGCCGATATGGTAGCTGATTTACACGAGCTATTCACGAAGTTAAACCTAACCGATGCAATTCTTTTAGGACATTCAATGGGAGGGAAAACCGCAGCATTGTTTGCATATAGCAATCCTCACCTGCTTAAAGGGTTGGTTATTGCCGATATAATTCCATTTCCAATTAGTGGCTCTTGGCATTTGGATACTGAGCTGATTTCGATGCACAAGAGGATTATGTCGGGACTTTTAAGCCTTAACATTGAAAGTGCAAAAAGTAGGGACGATCTCGATGCTGCTCTCTCGGTTTCGGTTTCCAACCGCATGGTGAGGCAATTCCTCTTAAAAAGCGTTAAGCGCAATGAGGATGGCTCCTTTGTTTGGATGCTGAACGTTGAGGTATTGAGCCAGAGCATGGAAAAACTTATGGCTCCATCGTTACCCCAATCTGTTGATGAGCCAATTGCTGTAAAGACGCAGCTAATAAAAGGTGAAAAATCGAGCTATATGAGTAGCGAGGGTATGCAAGGTGTTGAACGCTATTTTAGTAACTATAGGCTTGATGTTATTCGTAACGCTGGCCATTGGCTGCACGCCGAGAATCCCAAGGGCTTCATCGATGCTCTTTCTAGTTTTTTAGAAAGCCTTAATGATTAGCTCGCAACCTCAATATTGTTCGAGTCGATAATAGGCTCGTTTTTGTAGCGTAAAAAGAGTTGGGCAACGGCTAAAACATCCTTTTCGCAGTATCTTACAATTCTATCAAGATCCTTTTCTTTATAGAAAACTTCTGCTACTTGGCTGCCGTCAATATCATCTTTGGGAGTTGGAATGTTAAATACGTGTGTTAGTAAATTAAGCGATGTGTAATGCTTGTAATCGCCAAATTTCCATAGTTCCATGGTGTCAAGAAACATTACCTCCCAAGGTTTTTTACCTGCAATATCGAGTATTTTGGGGAGCTTAATGCCATTAATTAAGCAGCGACGGGCAATGTACGGAAAGTCGAACTCTTTACCATTGTGCGCACAAAGGGTTGCATTCGGTTTTGCCGAAAACTTGTTGAGCATGTCAACAAAATCGGTGAGTAGCTCAAACTCATTTTGGCTAGCAAACGATTTTACCCTAAAAAAGGGGTTGCCGTCTTTACTGACGATAAGCCCAACCGAGATGCAGATGATTTTCCCAAACTCAGCGTAAATCCCTGCCCGCTGATAAACCTCTTCTGCAATGTCATCTTCGGAGCTAATCTTCTTTGCCTTTTTGTCCCAAAGCTGTTTGAATTCATCGGAAAGTTGGTTGTAACTTTCGAACTGTGGTACGGTTTCAATATCTAAAAAAAGGATATCCTCGTTTTTGTAGCTGTTAATCATAGGGTGCAATTTTATTGGGTTCCTGAAAGATTTTTTTCGATAATTGAAGTGAGAATATTTATGGCTACTGAGTTTTCGCCTCCTTGCGGAACAATAATATCGGCGTATCGTTTTGTGGGTTCAATAAACTGAAGGTGCATGGGTTTTACCGTTTTCTCGTAGCGCTCAAGCACTTTGTTAACCGAACGACCTCTTTCAACAATATCTCGCAAAATCACTCGCGATAGCCTATCGTCGGCATCGGCGTCAACAAAAATTTTAATGTCCATTAAATCCCTCAGCTCGGGGTTTGTTAAAATTAGTATTCCTTCAACAATCACAACGTGCTTAGGCGAAATACTAACCGTTTCGTTGGCACGCGTACAGGTTAAGTAGGAGTATATAGGCTGCTCAATGTGTTTCCCATTCTTAAGCTGTTGTACGTGGTCAACTAGCAGTTCGAACTCAATTGACGATGGGTGGTCGAAGTTAATTTCTTGCCTTTTTTCAAGAGGAAGGTGTGAACTATCCTTGTAATACGAGTCTTGTGGTATCACAACCACTTCGCCCTGAGGTAAGCATTCAACAATTCGTTTTACAACAGTTGTTTTGCCCGAGCCGGTACCGCCAGCTATACCAACAATTAGCATTACTAAATAAAATTTAATGGTTAACTTTGTGAAACTCTATTGCGCTAAAATACGAATCTTTTCAGCATTTTTTGCCAATTGTTGCAGCTGCATTTGAGATATTTTTAAATTGATGTTTTTTTAAGACGAGTAAACATGCTATATCCATTAAAGTTTAAGCCAATACTAAAGGAGCGAATTTGGGGTGGCGATAGGTTAAGAAAAGTGTTTCAGCTAAGCAATGGCAAAACCGATCCGCCAATTGGTGAGTGCTGGTCGCTATCTGCTGTTGATGGAAATCTTTCGGTGGTGGAGAATGGATATCTTGCTGGGAATACCATAGAGGAATTGGTTGAGGTTTACATGGGCGATTTGGTGGGCGACAATGTTTATCAGCGATTTGGGGTTGAGTTTCCCTTACTCGTTAAGCTTATTGATACCAGTAAATTTCTTTCGGTTCAAGTTCATCCCGATGATGAGATGGCCAAAGAAAGGCATCATGCCTTTGGAAAATCAGAGTTCTGGTACATTCTTAATAGCAATGACGAATCGCAAATAATAACTGGTTTTAATAAAAAATTCTCGCGCGATGAGCTAATTGAAAGCGTTAAGGATGGAAGCCTTAAGTCGCAGCTAAAGTATGTAAACGTTAAGCCGCACGATTTTATCTATATTCCATCCAAGAGCCTGCATTCGCTTGGGGAGGGTGTTTTTTTAGTAGAAATCCAACAAACATCTGATGTTACCTATCGGGTTTACGATTGGGACAGAGTGGATGACAGAGGAAAATCCAGAGAGTTACATCTTGAATTGGCTGCAGATACCATTGACTTTAGCGCCGAAGCGTTACCGGTTGAGTCGTTGAGCGTTCACGAGAATGCATCGCAGGAGTTGCTGAGCAGCCCTTACTTTCAGATTAACAGGTTGGTTCTTAATCAGCGACTTGAGCGCGACTTTTTTGAGCACGATTCGTTTCGAGTGTATATTTGTATTGGCGGTGAAGCGCAAATGCATTCGCTTAATAACGATCCGGTATTGTTAAAACAGGGCGAGTTGGTTCTTGTGCCAGCATCATTGTCGGGCGTTGTTATAGAGCCAGTAGGTGAGGTTAGCATTTTAGAGGTTTTGCATCCATAGTTTAGCTTGCGTTGTAAATAGCTAAAATTAGTGTAAAGCTAACATTTTATAAAATGTTAAATTTCTTGCACAATATTTGAAAGGATATGGTTTTTTTTTATAATTTCAATCCTTAATGGATAACATTATCTACTTCATTAAATCTACTCTCTCGAGTGAGATGGCTACGAGTGGTTTTCCCTTGATATATAAGGGAGAAATGAACCACCAGATAATGCGTTCATTCGCCTTTATGGCCAACAGAAAGATAGCCGAAAAAAATCTCCCAACCTCTATTCGTAAAAGGGTTTTTCATATCATGATTGAGTGCTTGCAGAATATTACTAAGCACTCCGACGATTATGATAAGAACGACAGACAAATTGGGAATGGCCTTTTTATAGTTGGGCAAGAAAAAGAATCGTTTTATGTGGTAACCGGAAATTTAGTGAGAAATGAGAAGCTGAAAGCGCTAGAGGAAAGGCTAATCACCATAAACAGTGCCGATCGGAACATGCTAAAAAAGATATTTCTTAAGCAGATGATGGAGGGCAATCTAAACGAAAAAGGGGGAGCAGGCCTGGGTCTTATTGATATTGCCCGTAAGTCGGGTAAAAAACTTTTCTACCATTTCGTACCTTACGATAATAAGCGGCATTACTTTTTGCTGGCAGTAACCATTCCATTCGACCTCCCACTGGGAAAGGACGATTAGATTTAAACTAATTATCAGCTTGTTTGTTTTTTATAAATTGAAATAATTAAAGGCAAAAATTATGAGAGTGAGTTTTTTTATTGTGCTAGTATCGCTATTCTCATTCACAATATCGGCACAAACCAAAAACGAGGAGCAGGAGCGCTTACGTATAGCCGAAAGTAATATTAAGTCAGTTACTCAGTGGACACACAGATACACCAAAGGAGAGCCCAATAAAAATGGCTACAAAACTACCGAAACCCAGTACGATAAAAACGGGAATCCGGTTGAAATAGTTAACTACCGGTCAAACGGCGAAATTTCATCGCGTTTGCTTTACAAGTACAATAACGACAACCTCAGGACGGAGTACATCATGTACCAAAAAATTAATAAACCTGAGCCGGAGGTTAGCTATAAGCAATCGATTCACTATAATAGTAAAGGCCTAAAAAATGTTGAGGTAATTTTCGATGGTGCTACAGGTTATAGGGTAACATACGATTATTTTCCAAACGATAAGATTAAAGAGATTGTAAAATATGGTGTTGGAAACAAGGTTGACGAGCGTTGGGTTTATAGCTACGATGGCAATAATCAGCAAATTAAAATATACAGTCCCGATAAAGTACTAAACGCAATTGTTAACAAGAAATTTGATAGTAACGATAATCTTATAGAGGAGCAGCGTTTAGCCGCAGATGGGAAGGAGCTCAAAAAGGTTACCTATAAGTACGATGCCAAAGGAAGAGAGGTTGAAACCAGTGAGTTTTTCTCGGGTAAGTTCACCAAAAAAATGGAGTACGTATACAACAGCGCCGACCAACTAGTTGAGGTTATTCAGCATAACCCCGACGGAACAAAGTTCACTCAGTCAAAATACAACTACGATGCTAAAGGGAACTTGCTTGAAGAACGCTGGAGCGAAGGGCAGCAAGATGAGTTCTCGCATAAACAGTCAACCTACGACAGGGAAGGTAAGCTGGTAGAAACCGATCAGTATTTTGCCCCGTACCGTTACAGAGTGCTTTACAAATATTCATACGAGTACTACAAATAACCATTTTGGCTTTAAAGCCAAGTTAAAACCAACGAAATGGATTTTTTGCAACAGTTTAAAAGGAGAAGAGTATCTCTCCTTAATGAGAACGTATTCGATATGCTCGATAAGGAGTGGATGCTTATCACTGCTGGAACAACCGAAAAGTTTAATACAATGACGGCATCGTGGGGAGGTTTTGGTATTTTGTGGAATAAGCCGGTTGCCATAATTTACGTTCGGCCTCAGCGGCATACTTATGGGTACACCGAGGCAAACGACATTTTTACCCTGTCCTTTTTTGGCCACGGTAATATGCGAGAAGCGCTATCGTTTTGTGGATCAAAATCGGGAAGAGATTTTGATAAGCCAAAGGAAACGGGCCTTGTTCCAACCGATACTCCTGAAAATGGAGTAGCATTTGAGCAGGCACGCTTAGTTTTCGATTGCCGCAAGCTATATGCTGATGACATTAAGCCTCAAAACTTTATCGACGTTGGTATTGATAGTAAGGTCTACTCTGCAAAGGATTACCATAGGTTTTACATTGCCGAAATTTTAGGATGCTACGTAAAAGAACGATAGAGATATGCCTTCAAAGCCAATGCTTATTTACGATGGTTACTGCAACCTCTGCTCGTGGCTAGTGCGTTTTACCCAACGCTTCGATAAGAAGGAACGAATAGCATTGCAACCCTCTCAAAACTTTGAAGGAAAGTTTGATGTTAGTATTCCCAATCAAGTTTTTACGAATAGCGTTGTTTTTATTTCACCACAAGGCAAAGTCTATGTGAAATCGAGAGCTGCATTAAGAGTTCTGAAAACTCTTGGGGGAGTATGGAGCGTTTCTTGGGTTTTATTCCTGTTAATTCCGAATCCAATTCGAGATTTTTTGTATAACTTTATTTCTAAGAACAGATATAAGTGGTTTGGCAAAAGGCAAACCTGTTATTATCCAGTCTCAAAAACACCTAAAAAATAATTTTTATGAAACGATTACTGTTAGTATTTGCATTACCCTTTATTGTGTTAATGGTTAATGCTCAAGATGATTTAGATAAGATAGTTGACATTCACTCGGCAAAAGCCGAGGAGGCAACGCCAGCCGATTCGACAAAAGCCGAAAATCCCTGGAAGTACGGCGGTAACTTTTCCGTAACATTTAGTCAGGTTTCGCTAACCAATTGGGTAGCTGGGGGCGAAAACTCAATATCGGGAAATGCTAGTGTGCTTCTAACGGCAAATTACCAAAAGGGCAAGAATAAATGGGACAACACTCTCGACTTAGGCTACGGCTTAACAAGGCAAGGAGGTGAGGACATAACCAAAAAGAATGAGGACAAGATTGACTTTAGCTCTCAGTTTGGACGTAAGGCCAGCAAGCACTGGTACTATAGTGCATTGTTTGGCTTTAAGTCGCAGTTCGATAAAGGGTACAACTACCCCGATGTTGATAATGTGATCTCCGATTTCCTTGCACCTGCTTATCTATTAACTTCCGTTGGTATGGATTACAGACCCTCTGAAAAATTCACTGTTTTGCTATCGCCAATTACCGGAAGGATGACCATTGTTAACGTGAAGGAGCTCTCCGATGCCGGAGCATTTGGTGTCGATCCGGGTAAAACTACCCGAACTGAAATGGGTGGTTTTGTTAAGGTTAACTACAAGGATAGCTTTTTTGAGGATAAGTTAGGAGTACGATCCCGTTTAGAGCTCTTTTCAAGCTACTTGGATAAGCCTCAGAATATTGATGTAAACTGGGAGATTGCGTTTGATTTAAAGTTAGGCAATTACATTACAGCTCGCTTTCAAACCATAATGATTTATGATGATGATTCGAAGATTGGGGTTGATACAAATGATGATGGTGAGGTTGATAAGCAAGTAGCAAAGCTACAGATTAAGGAACTTTTAGGGATTGGCTTTAGCTATAAGTTTTAATAGCCCTTGTTTAAGGTTAATCGAGCGGAGAGTCTCTAAGATCATCTAGGGTTCTTCGCTCTTTTTTTGTGGGTCGGCCTTGCCCACGTTTTCGGTAGCCATGAAAAGCCATAAAGCCTGGCTCTAGTTTAACAAGTTCATCTTCAGGGGTAATGTTCTCAAGAAAATCGGGTACAAGCTTAGCGCCAACCCGGCTTTTGGGAATTCCTTTTACAATATATGAGTAAACAACAGGAGACTTTCGCACGGTTATGGTATCGCCAAGCTTAACCTCTTTCGAGGGTTTAACCTCAGCATCATTAACTCTTACTCTGCCCTTTTTACACTCTTCGGTTGCTAGGCTTCGGGTTTTAAAAATGCGAAGCATCCAAAGCCACTTGTCTATTCGGGTGTTCTCTTCGGCGCTAATCATTTACCCTATTTTTTATTGTAGCGAGTCATGGTTAGTTCAAGCCCAATAGTTCCGAAGCTAAGAACCATTTCCGAGGCTTTTTTGCAGCGTTCGGGTAAAATCTCTTCCTCCTCAGGAGTCCATTCGCCAAGTACATATTGCACCTGATTCCCTTTAGGGAAATCGCCACCAATACCAAAGCGAAGGCGGGCAAAATCCTGTGTGCCCAAAACTTCAATTGTGTTAAAAAGGCCATTGTGTCCGCCATCGCCACCCTTTTTGCGTAAACGTAGGGTGCCTATGGGTAAGGCAATATCATCAACAATAACTAATAGATTTTCGATAGGGATTTTTTCAGTTTTTAGCCAGTATGCAATGGCCTTGCCGCTTAAGTTCATATAAGTTGAGGGCTTAAGCAGTATGAAAATTCTACCCTTATGCTTAATTTGCGTAATGTCGCCGTAGCGCTTTGGGCTAAAAACAGCATTGGACGCTCCAGCAAGAGCGTCCAATACCTTAAAACCTATATTGTGGCGGGTATTGGAATAATCAGGACCAATATTCCCGAGCCCGGCAATTAAATACTTCAAAGCAGATTTGCTTTTGGTTTAGTATCTACCTATTCTTCTTCAGTTGCAGCTGGAGCGGCACCTGTTGTGGCTGCTGCCGCAGCTCCTCTTGCAGCACGTGTTAACTTAACGGTTGCAATTACAGTTGATTTTGGTTCAATAATTTCAAACTTGTCAAAGTTTAAATCGCTAACCATACGGCTTTTACCAAGGCCTAGGTCGGCAATGTCAATTTTTAGCGTTTCAGGTAGGTCTTTTGCTAGTCCGCTAACCCTAAGCTTTCTTTTTGTAAGTGATAGTTTACCACCCTGTTTGGTACCTTCGGCCGAGCCAACTAGTTTAACAGGAAGCGCAATGGTTAACTTTTTCTCGTCGAAAACTTGAAGGAAATCGATGTGAAGAACCTTGTCGGAAACTGGATGAAACTGCATTTCCTTAACAATTGCTTTGTAAGCCTTTTTGTTGATAGTAAGGTTGATGATGTGCACATCGGGAGTGTAAATCAGATCCTTTAGGTCTCTTTCGGCTACGCTAAGCAAAATGCTTTTCTCGCCACCGTAAAGTACTGCAGGCACTTCGTTGTTTTTACGAAGCTGCTTGGCAATCTTCTTTCCTGTTTCGGTCCTCAGCGAACCGTTAAGCTTAAATTCTTTCATCTTTTGTAATTTGTTAATGTTTGTAATAGACGTTACTCAGGGCTGCCCCTCGTTTTGCCAGCCCCCCATCACGCCATGTTGTTAATGCTGAGGGGAATTTTGGGGTGCAAATATAGCTACACTTTTCCCATTTGCCAAAATAAAAATTTGCTAAGGTTCTATATAATAAACTTTTCGCTTATCGATTCGAAATTGTAAACCTTATTAATAACATCGGCAAAAAGTTCGGCTACGGTAAGCACCTTTATCTTGCTTGTGTCCTTATCTTTTCGTAGTGGAATAGTGTCCGAAACTACCAGTTCGGTAATTGCCGATGAGGCTATGCGCTCGTATGCCGGACCCGACAAAACAGGGTGAGTTGCAATGGCTCTAACGCTTTTTGCACCTTTATCCATCATCATGTTTGCAGCAGCGGTAAGGGTTCCTGCCGTGTCAATCATGTCGTCGAGAATTATAACATTTTTGCCTTCAACGTCACCAATGGCAGTTAGCTGTCCAACCTGATTTGCTTTTTCCCGTGTTTTATGGCAAATTACCAGCGATGCGTCGAGGAAGCGCGAATAGGCATTGGCTCGTTTCGCACCGCCCATGTCGGGTGCTGCTATTGCGATATTGTCGAGATTTAGGCTTTTTATGTAGGGAACGAAAATAGACGATGCGTAAATATGATCGACTGGGACGTCGAAAAAGCCCTGGATTTGGTCGGCATGTAGGTCCATTGTCATAACACGATCAACACCAGAAGCGCTTAGCAAGTTGGCAACCATTTTTGCGCCAATTGATACACGTGGCTTATCCTTACGATCTTGCCTTGCCCACCCAAAGTATGGGATAACAGCAACCACTTTGTAGGCTGATGCTCTGTGTGCAGCATCTATCATCAGCAGTAGCTCAAATAGGTTGTCGGTTGGGGGGAAAGTTGACTGTACAATGAACACGGTTGATCCCCGAACCGATTCGTCGAATGAGGGTTGAAATTCGCCATCGCTAAATTCGGTTACCGATGATTTACCTAAGGTAGTTCCGTAATGGCGAACAATTTCTTTTGCTAGGTAGCTTGAGTTCCGGCCTGTAAAGAACTTAATGCAATGTTGTTTCTGCATGGTAAGAGGAGTTTTGCCCGCAAATTTAAACCAATTTCACGAATGGCTAAAATATTTATGTGCGTTTAATAGCATGTTTTGCTAGCAATAAGTGCACTTTTTTTTCGTGGCAAATGTATTGGACTATTTAAGGGTACTGTTTATCTCATCAATGTAGCTGAGTATGTCGTCGCGCCCAATGCGAGTAACCGATGAGCAGATAAAAAAGGGAGGGAGTTCTTCCCAAAACTGGTACAAATGCTTTTTGTAACGGGCAATTGAGCTGCTGAGTGAAGACGACCCGAGCTTGTCGGCTTTGGTGAAGACCAATGCAAATGGAACCTGATTTGCCCCAAGCCAGTTGATGAAGGTTTCGTCAATTTTTTGAGGTTCAAGCCTCGAATCGATTAACAGGAAAAGGCACTGGAGGTTTTCTCTTGAGAGGATGTACTTAGTTATCATCTCGGAAAAAACCTGACGTTTCGATTTTGCAACTTTCGCATAGCCATAGCCCGGTAAATCCACAATGTACCAAGTGTCGTTTATGATGAAGTGATTAATTAGCTGTGTTTTTCCTGGCCTACCCGATACCTTGGCAAGGGTTTTTAACCCGGTAATCATATTAATTAGAGACGATTTACCTACGTTTGATCGGCCAATAAATGCGTATTCAGGCAGATTGTCAGTAGGACAATCGCTAACCTTTGGGCTGCTTTTTACAAAACTTGCTGAACGAATTACCATGATGATACATTTTTGTGCAAACAAAAAAAAGCTTGTTTGTTGCACAAAGGTATGGTATTTTGCCAAGTAAATGGAGGTTGTGCTAAATCAATTTTTTTGGGCAAATAATTCAACCTGCCTGAATACACGCAAAAAGTTTTGTCCCCAAATTTGTTCAATATCCTCTTCGCTATATCCTCTTCGGAGCAGTTCGGCTGTAATGTTGTGCATTTGGCTTACGTTGTAGCAATTGGCTAAACCACCGCCACCGTCAAAATCGCTTCCAATTCCAACGTGGTTAATCCCAATTAGCTTTACAATATGGTCAACATGGTCAACCAAATCGGATACTGTTGCTAGCTTGGGAGGAAAATTTTCATCAATAGCGTACCACTCGTCGATTGCTTTCCTGCGGGTTTCGTCATTTAAATCGCGGAAGTTACCATACTTTTGGCGCAATGCCAGCTTGGCGCTATCCCGGGCTGGGTATGGTTCGTCGGGTTTTACGTAGCTGCTAAGCAGGCACATTTGTATAACTCCACCGTTGTGCTTAAGCGCTATGAGCATTTCGTCGGTTAGGTTTCTGGGGTTATCGCAAATTGCTCTGGCGTTGCTGTGTGATGCAATTATGGGCGTTTCAGAAACTTCGAGGGTTTGAAAAAATGCGCTATCGGATATGTGGCTAACGTCTACCATCATCCCCAGCTCGTTAAGCCTTTTAATAACCTGTTTTCCAAAGTTGCTTAATCCGTTATGCTCTGGGCCGTTTCTGTCGGTAGATGAGTCGCAAATATCGTTATTTTGCGTGTGACAAAGGGTTAAATATCTTGCTCCAAGGTTATAGTATTGGTCAAGTCTGCTTAAATCGGTACCAATTGGGTAGCCATTTTCTACTCCAATAAAAATTGCTCGCTTTTGTAGGTCTTTTAACCTCTTTGCATCGTGAGATGTTAGCGCAATTTCAGCCTTATGCGGATAACGACCAATTGCAGCATGAACCGAGTCGAAAATTTGGAGAGCAGTTTGGTGAACTTCATTGTACTTCTCTTCATTTCGATCGCCCTGCCCAATAAACACGGCAAAGAAGGCTGCATCGAGTCCACCTTTTTGCATGTAGTCGAGGGTAACTTTTGCTCTGCGGTTTGTTTCAACTCTATCAATGCTAAACCCATCTTGCATAAGCATAAGTGGGGTGTCGGTGTGCGAATCGATGGTTATTATTTTTGCGTGTAGTTCAATAGCTTTGTCAACAAACGACTTGTTGTTGCTTTTGTTGCTATTACAGCCAAGCATAAGCAAAAGTGCCGTAATAAGGAGTAGGGATTGTTTCATGGTTTTTGGGGGTTTGTTCAGTTTATTCGAGTTCGCTACATAGAAAAAGGTTTAACGTGAAAACAAAAAACCCCAGACTGGCAAGTCTAGGGTTTTGCAAAGCGTTTGTGCTTGTTAGTAAGTCGACAGTTTGATGGTTATGCCCATTTCGTCGTGGATAAAGTTATCCTTGAGGTTGTCGAATATTGATTTTGAGCCGTAGTTTATGTTCCAATTCGTTCTGTTAAGCAAGAATTGAGGGGTTTCGGCTTTAAGTCCATCATCATTTATTTCAACGTTAGCGGGGAAGCTAATCATTTTTGTAATTCCTTTAATGGTTAGGTTACCCTCAATTTCGTGTGTTGGTTTAACTTGGTATTCGTTTTCAGCACTTGGGCTAAAAGGTTTTACGGTGGAAAACTCGAACGAGGCGGTTGGGAATGAATCAACCGAAAAGAAATCGGGCGAGTTAAGGTGGTTAACCAAGTTTTGGTTCATCTCCTTGTCTTCAATGTCAAGCACTACAATCGTGCTCATGTCGATTGTAAATTTTCCGCCTAGCAGTTCGCCGTTGTTAATGTATACGGATCCCTCTTTAATGCTTATGGTTCCGTAGTGCGTGCCAGTGGGTTTTGTCCCAAGCCACTCAATGCTGCTGTTTTCAAGGTTAATATCTTGCTTGAAGTCGTTGCTAAAAACTTCAACTTTGGTTGCTTCACCCGTTTTGGCCTTTTCGCCCTGTGGGTTTTGCATGCAACTTGCCATTATTGCTGTTAATCCAACAAATGATGCTATTAAAACTTTTGTTCTCATTTTGTTACAGTTTTGGTTTAATATTAAAAAACGCTATTACTTTTTAATAGTAACAGCGTTTTGTGTAAAATGTTTAACTATATATTAAACAGCTTATTTGGTTTCGTTTTCAAATGCGTAATCGGAGAGGTTAAACCTATCGAGAAGCGATTTGTCGTTAATTTCTTTCGATAGTGATGTTATTGTTTCTATTGGTACGTCAAACAGGTCGAGGATAAGCAGCCCATCGAGAGCATTGTTAAACTTTGGATCGACATTAAAGCCAATAATTTTCCCGTTTAGCTTGATGTACTTTTTTAGCAATACGGGCATTCGGAACTCATCCGATTCGATATCCTGAATAAACTTATCAAGCTTGTTTAGGTCGTTGCTCTTCTCAAAAATTACCTCGGTATCGTCCTTGCTAATGGGAACTCTAAATGTGTTTCGAGGGGTAATAAACCGAGCAAACTCATTATCGTAGTAGTTCGTTTTCAAGAAATTAATTATAACCCCTTTTGAGAAATTAGAAAAACGGCTTGATATGCTAACTGGGCCAATGAGGTATCGGTACTCAGGATTTTTAATCAGAAAATATAAGATACCTTTCCAAAGCAAGAATAGGGGTAAGGGTTTTCGTTGATAATCCTTGGTTATAAACGATCGACCCAACTCGATGCTTTGCTTAAGTATTGGGTTAAAGCCATTGGCAATTCGGAAAAGGCTTTGTATGTAAAAACCTTTTTTACCGTAGCGTTCGAGTATTTCGTTTCCTTTGCCAACCCTGTAGGCTCCAACAATGGCCTTCATCTCCTCATCCCAAATAAAAAGCTGGTTGTAGTAAAGGTCAAATTCGTCAACGTCAATTTTTCGGTTGGTTCCTTCGCCAACCTCACGGAAGGTTATTTCACGTAGGCGGCCAATCTCGGTCATTACATTCGGTATTTCAACCGATGGAGCGCAGATAACGCAAAAGTTTTTGCTTTTAAACAGGAGGTGGTCGTTAATTGCCGCTTCAACTTCGCTTTCAATAAGCTTTGGGTCAATTGGGTCGATTATTGGGTTAGGTTTTGCCTCTGGTTTAAGCCTGTAGTTAAAAAATTTACGAACCTCAATTGATGAACCCATAGCGTATGTTTTAAGCCGCAGGAAACGGCCAAATCGTGAAATATCGGTAAACTCGTTTTGCTCTTTAACACAAATGGGAAGACCCATACGGAGTTTAACAACTTTATGCTTTTTGTTTAGTAGCTCAGAGGGGAGTTTGGCCGTTCGAAGCATTGGGTGAATTAGCCCGAGTATATGAAAAAGTCGGCTGTTGGTCCCCTTAAAGTAAACGGGTATTATTGGAACCTCAACCTTTTTAATAAACTTTATTATTGAGTCGTTCCATTGTTTGTCGGCAACACCTGGCGATTCGGTATTATAGTATGTAGATACTTCGCCTGCCGGAAAAATGCCTAAGGGTTTCCCTTCTTTTATGTGAGCTAGTGCGCTTTTTATGCCAGCAACGCTGCTCGATATTTGGTTTTCGCCTTCGAACGGATCAACCGGAATGATGTAATCTTTAATGGGGTCAATTCTGCGAAGCAGAAAGTTGGCCATCACTTTAAAGTCGGGTCTAATCTCCGAAATAATTTTAAGTAGGATGATGCCGTCAATCCCCCCATATGGATGGTTTGAGACAATGACAAAAGGTCCTTCTTTGGGGATTCTTTTAAGCTCATCCTCACTAATCTCATACTTTATTTCAAGCCTATCGAGAAGTGCAGTTAAAAAATCGTGGCCTTTAAGGTTGTCTATTCTTTCGTACTCCTTGTTAATTTTATTAATCTTGAGGAGGTACATTAGCATTTTGGCAATGCTCTCGCCTCCAACTGTGTTAAGTCCTGCTGCTTTTTTAAAATCCTTTGGGTCAACTAATTTCATGGCAAAAAAATCAACAATTTTTAGGGGTAAAACGATTTGCAATATACAAAAAAACAAGCATAAGCATAGGGTGTTTCAACTTGCGTTGATATGAGCTTAAATTTTTTATTTCGCTTTTTTATTCTTAACAAGAATTATTAAAATTGTAACTTTAACATCCGACTAAAGGTGTAAATTTGTAGCAGAAAATTCAACTTAATAAACTTGCATATTATGAGAAAAATATTGTTTTCGGTTGTGCTTGTGGCAATGAGCATAACCACTTTTGCCGATAGGTATGTTGCCCGTCCTGAGGATATTCAAACTTTTCTGAAAACAACAACATACGTTGTGCTCGAAGATAATCCAATGGCCGAGTATAACTTTAAGATTAAGAAAGCCGTTGAAAACTCGTGGGATATTACTCCCTACGAGTTTATTACTGCAACCGAGTTTGAAGAGATGAGAAGTGATATCTCCAAATCATTCTTGGTTAAGCTTCAGGTTAAATTTAGCGGCGATAGGCTTGAGGCTACCTATAACTTCTTAAGCGTGGTTTTAGGTGCAGGCGTGCAAAACCATACCGATATGCCCGACATCTGTTCGGTTCCTCTAAGTTACTCTAGTGTTCATGAAGATAGCTACACCTATAAACTCGAGAGCTTAATCCGTTTTGCACAAAACCATATCCGTTTGCTCGAGAAGGATCCAAGCCTTATTTCTTCAAATATTTTCAATCATTACAATAAGAATAGGAAGGAAACCCGAGAGAAAGAGCTTTGGCTCCTTGAAAAGGATGTTGATAAGAGCGTAAGAGGGTTGGCCGCAATACGTAAGGTATACCCACACACAGTTCGCTTGGTAACCCCCGATGATATTGAACAGGCAATTGAAGAGAAGAACGAAAATGTGGTTTATCTGCACAAAGTTGGTCCCGAAGGAACTCGCTTGCAGGCTCGTTGCTACAAAATACTTATTGGTGCTGGCGACGACCAATTTTACTACTTTGATTACCATATGATTAATAAAAAGCGTGGAGATGGGTTTTTAGCAAAAGATTTCAAGAAGATTAAATAGCTTGGAGTTTCTCCTTTTAATCATCGTTAATGGCTTACCTTTGTAAGGAGTTAACGATGATTTTTTTTAACAAAATTACCTGATAGCAATGGCCGACGAAAAAATAATTTTCTCAATGGTGGGGGTGAGTAAAACCTTCCCTCCACACAAAAAAGTTTTAAATAATATTTACCTGTCGTTTTTCTATGGGGCAAAAATTGGCATCATCGGGTTAAACGGTTCGGGTAAATCAACCTTGCTCAAAATTATTGCTGGGCTCGATAAGGCCTTTCAGGGCGAAGTGGTTTTTTCGCCCGGATACTCCGTTGGATATTTGGAGCAGGAACCTCAGCTTGACGATACCAAAACCGTTAGGGAGATTGTTGAAGAGGGTGTGATGGATGTTGTTCAGCTTATGCGCCAGTACGATGAGGTTAACGCCAAGTTTGCAGAGCCCATGAGCGACGATGAGATGATGAAACTTGTTGAGCTGCAGGGCGAGCTAACTGAGAAAATTGACCATGCTGATGGCTGGAACCTCGATTCCAAGCTCGAACGTGCCATGGACGCCTTGCGCTGTCCCGAACCCGATGCACCCATTAAGGTCCTATCAGGCGGAGAACGAAGGCGTGTAGCGCTTTGTCGGCTGCTATTGCAGGAACCCGATGTGCTCCTTCTCGACGAACCAACCAACCATCTCGATGCCGAGAGCGTGCAATGGCTCGAAATGCACCTTCAACAGTACAAAGGAACCGTAATTGCCATTACTCACGATCGTTACTTCCTCGATAATGTGGCAGGTTGGATTCTCGAACTCGATAGGGGCGAAGGAATTCCCTGGAAGGGAAATTACTCGTCGTGGTTGGAGCAAAAATCAACACGCTTGGCGCAGGAGGAGAAACAGGAGAGTAAGCGCAAAAAGACCCTTGAGCGTGAGTTGGAATGGGTTCGCATGTCGCCAAAAGCCCGACAAGCAAAAAGCAAAGCACGTTTATCAGCCTATGACAAGCTGCTAAACGAAGATGCTAAGCAGAAGGAGGAGCGGCTAGAAATTTTTATACCCAACGGTCCTCGCCTTGGCGACTCGGTAATTGAGGCAAAGGATGTGGCCAAGGGGTATGGCGATAAGCTGCTATACGATAACCTCAACTTTAAGCTACCGCCTAACGGCATTGTTGGTATTATTGGTCCAAACGGTGCCGGAAAAACTACTCTCTTCCGCCTAATAATGGGGCTTGAAACTCCCGATAAGGGAACCTTTGAGGTTGGCAAAACGGTTAAGCTAGCTTATGTCGATCAGCAGCACTCGGCTATCGATCCAGAGAGGACCGTTTTTGAGGTTATATCGGGTGGACTCGATTACGTGATGCTAGGAGGGCGACAAGTGAACGCAAGGGCTTACGTGGCTCGTTTTAATTTTACTGGCGCCGATCAGGAGAAAAAGTGTGGAGTGCTCTCAGGCGGAGAGCGAAACAGGCTTCATTTAGCCCTAGCCCTTAAAGAGGAAGGTAATGTTATACTGCTCGACGAGCCAACCAACGATATTGACGTGAATACCCTACGTGCGCTCGAGGAAGGCTTGGAAAACTTTGCAGGTTGTGCTGTGGTAATTAGCCACGACCGCTGGTTTCTCGATCGTATTGCAACGCACATACTTGCCTTTGAAGGCGATTCGCAGGTGTACTTTTTTGAGGGTTCGTTTACCGAGTACGAGGAGAATCGTCGTAAACGTTTAGGCGACGAAGAGCCAAAGCGAATAAAGTACCGTAAACTTGTTGAGTAAGTTGATGTAGTTACAGAAAATTAGATTACAATGGAAAGAATTGCATACATAAATAGCGAGGAGCGGACAATGGCCATGCTATGCCACCTGAGCGCATTGGCCTTGTTTATAGTCCCTTTTGGCAGTATAATAGGGCCTCTAATAGTATGGCTTATTAAAAAGGATCAGTATGTTGAGGTTGACAGGCAAGGGAAGGAAGCGCTCAACTTCCATATTTCAATGCTAATTTATATGGTAATTGGAGGTCTTTTAATATTTGCCATAATTGGCATTCTGGTGCTTATCGCTCTCGGTATACTAAACCTGGTTGTAATTATTATTGCAGCAGTTAAATCGAATAATGGCGAACGGTTTGAATACCCTCTGGCTATTAAATTTTTACAATAAACCTAAAGATGAAAAATTTATTTATACTAGTACTAGTATTTACAAGCAGTATTGCATGTTCGCAGAGCAAACTTACTCCCTCAAAAATTAAGAAAAGAAACTACCAAGAGGTTATTGGCCATGCTTACGAAGACGAAAAACAGAATATCGATAAGTTTGCTATGTATCCGAATGGAACCGAGGGTGTCCACAAGCATATTAATAAGCACCTTTTTTATCCGCATGATGCATATCAGAATCGGATAGAGGGCACCGTTATCCTTCGCTTTTTTGTTGAAACCGATGGCTCAATTAGCAATATTGAGGTATACAAAGAGGTGCATCCTCTGCTAAGCAACGAGGCTATTAGGGTGCTTAAAAAGATGAAGCCTTGGGTGCCAGGTCAAAAGGACGGAAAACCTGTAAGGGTTGAGTACAAGTTACCCTTTGTGTTTAAGCTGCAAAAAGGATAAATTCTTCCGTATCCATAAAATTCATCTGAATCAATTACTGCCAAATTAAGCCATACAGTTCGGGCTAATTTGTTATTTTGGCAATATGCCTCTATGTAAACGCTTCATTAATATGTGGGTTTATCAATATTTTCTATCTTTGCAGGCAATTACAAAAAATCAGTTAAATGGCTTCGAACAAACCGGGGATACCCAAGGGAACTCGCGACTTTTCGCCTGCCGAAATGGCAAAGCGTAACCATATTTTCGATACTATAAAATCGGTTTTTCGCACCTATGGCTACCAGCCAATTGAAACTCCCGCAATGGAAACGCTATCAACTCTATTGGGTAAGTATGGCGAAGAGGGCGATAAGCTGCTTTTTAAAATTCTCAACTCGGGCGATTTTACCAAAGGAGTTCAACCTGCCGATTTTTCGGCAGAGAATGTTAATGCCCTATCGACTAAGATTTGCGAAAAAGGATTACGCTACGACCTCACCGTACCGTTTGCCCGTTTTGTAGTGCAGTACCAAAATGACATTACCTTTCCGTTTAAGCGATACCAAATTCAGCCCGTATGGCGTGCCGATAGGCCGCAGAAGGGTCGTTATCGCGAGTTTTACCAGTGCGATGTTGATGTTATTGGCTCAAACTCTTTGCTCAATGAGGTAGAGTTGGTGCTCATTATCGACGAGGTTTTCCGCAAGTTAGGCGTTGGCCATACGGTAAAAATAAATAACCGTAAAATACTTAGCGGAATGGCCGAGGTGGTTGGTGAAACCGAAAGGCTAATTGATATAACGGTTGCAATTGATAAAATTGATAAAATTGGGATTGATGCAGTGAATCGCGAGTTGGCCGATAAGGGCGTTTCACAGTTGGCCATCGAGCAGCTGCAGCCCATTATTCAGCTGCAGGGAACTAATGCCGAGAAACTCGATATTCTTTCAAAATCACTTGCTGCTTCTCAAATTGGGTTGAAGGGGATTGAAGAGATGAGAACCATTTTTGAGGCTCTTGAAACCATTAGCGAATTAACGAGTGTTGTTGAGTTAGACCTGTCGCTGGCGCGCGGGTTAAACTACTACACCGGTGCCATTTTCGAGGTTAAGGCTAACGATATGGAAATGGGCAGCATTTGTGGCGGAGGCCGTTACGACGACCTTACCGGAATTTTTGGACTTAAAAATGTTTCGGGTGTAGGCGTGTCATTTGGTGCCGATCGTATATACGATGTAATGCAGCATTTAAACCTTTTCCCCGATAGCCTCCTGGCTAGTTCGCAGGTTATGTTCGCCAATTTTGGCGATAGCGAAGCAGCATTTTGCCTTCCAATTATTCAGCAGCTTAGGTCAGCCGGAATTTCTGCTGAGCTATATCCCGATGCAGCTAAGATGAAGAAGCAGTTCGATTACGCTAACAAGAAGAACATACAGTATGTAGCCATTGTGGGCGAATCGGAAATGCAGAAAGGCGAAGTGTCGGTTAAGGATATGGCTACCGGAAATCAGGAAACAGTAAAGGTTAGCGAAGTAAATAAATACTTTAGTAATTAAGAAAATATTGACAATTAGAATTATGACTAAGGTTCATTCAATATCTCCCAAACCCCTTACTTATGAGCTTCTTAACGAACTTGTAAAAGGTGGATATACGCTTGAAATTTCCGATGAAGCCAAAGGCTTAATAAACCATTGCCGCGAATATCTCGACAAGAAGATGGAAAGTCACGACGAGCCAATCTATGGCATAACCACTGGTTTTGGCTCGCTTTGCAATAAGAATATTTCCAAGGATGAGCTATCGCAGCTTCAGAAAAATTTAGTGATGTCGCATGCGTGTAGCACTGGCGATGAGGTGGCTCCCGAAATAGTAAGGCTTATGCTTGTGCTTAAGGCACATGCTTTGTCGCTTGGCCATTCGGGTGTGCAGCAGATTACCGTACAGCGTATTGCCGATTTTTATAATAACGATATTCTGCCCATCGTATACGATCGAGGTTCGTTGGGCGCTTCGGGCGACTTGGCTCCACTGGCAAATCTTTTTCTACCTCTTATTGGTGAAGGCGAAGTGCGTCACAAGGGGCAAAAACGCCCAGCTGCCGATGTGCTTAAGGAGTTTGGCTGGGAGCCAATTGAGCTAAAATCAAAAGAAGGCCTAGCACTTCTAAATGGTACCCAGTTTATGAGTTCGCATGCGGTTTACGGACTGCTAAAGGCATTCCGCATTATTAAACTTGCCGATGTAATTGGAGCAATTTCACTCGAGGCTTTCGATGGGCGCATTGAACCCTTTCACCCAAATCTTCACAAGGTTAGGCCTCATAACGGGCAAATTGAAACAGCTGCCAATATCCGAAAGCTGCTTGAGGGTAGCGAGCTAATATCGCGCCCAAAGAAACATGTGCAAGATCCATACTCGTTCCGTTGTATGCCTCAGGTGCATGGCGCTTCAAAGGATTCCATTGATTACGTGGCGCAGCTTGTGCTAACAGAGATTAACTCAGTGACCGATAACCCAACCATTTGGCCCGATGAGGATTTAATCTTATCAGGAGGGAACTTCCATGGTCAACCCCTAGCGCTTAGCCTCGATTTTGCAGCCATTGCCTTAGCCGAGCTAGGCAATATTTCCGAGCGCAGAGTTGCTCAGCTAATCTTCGGATTGCGCGGATTACCCGAATTTCTTGTGGCCAACCCTGGTCTTAACTCAGGCATGATGATTCCTCAGTATGCTGCCGCTGCCATGGTAAGCCAAAACAAGCAGCTATGCACACCAGCCTCGGTTGATAGCATTGTTTCGTCGAACGGACAGGAGGATCATGTTAGCATGGGAGCAAATGCTGCAACTAAGCTTATGAGAGTAGTTGACAATGTAGAACGAATACTTGCTGTTGAACTGCTTAATGCTTCACAAGCATTGGAGTTTCGTCGTCCTGCTAAAACATCGCCATTGCTCGAAACGGTTATTGCGAGCTACCGCAAAGCAGTGAAATTTGTTGAGGAAGATGTGGTAATGTACAAGGAGGTGGACAAGAGCCTTGAGTTTATCAAAAGTACTGATTTACCCTTGTAAGAATAAATATGGAATTTTATTGAGGAAGGAGGCTTTTTGTAAGCCTCTTTTTTTTGCGTTTGCTTCAGAACTATTTTGCTTCAACAGGTTTGTGCTCAGCAATAATCTGCTCGGCTTTTTCAACCATATTCTTCGATCCAACAATAAACGGAACCCTTTGGTGAAGCGCTGTTGGTTTAATGTCGAGTATTCGTTGAGTTCCGGTTGATGCGCTACCACCTGCTTGCTCGGCCAGAAAAGCAATGGGGTTACACTCGTACAATAGTCTGAGTTTCCCATTTGGCGCAGCTGAGGTTTCGGGATACAGAAATATTCCGCCTTTAAGCAAGTTCCTATGAAAGTCGGCAACTAACGAGCCAATATACCTGGCAGAGTAAGGTCTGTGGGTTTGTTTGTCTTCAATTTGGCAATACTTAATATACTGCTGAATGCCCTTGGGCATTTTTACGTAGTTCCCCTCATTTATTGAGTATATTGAACCATCCTCAGGGGTTTTTATGTTGTAATGCGATAGGCAGAATTCGCCAATTGAAGGATCGAGGGTGAAACCATAAACGCCGTGTCCGGTAGTGTAAACAAGCATTGTTGATGAGCCGTAAATGATGTATCCGGCAGCAACCTGCTTTGAGCCTTCCTGTAAAAAATCGTCAATTACCGCCTTTGTACCCCGAGGGCTAATGCGTCGGTAAATGCTAAAAATTGTACCAATTGAAACGTTAACATCAATATTCGATGATCCATCGAGGGGGTCCATGCAAAGGATATAGTTTCCATCAATTGCAAGGTTATCATCAAAGGTAATAATCTCCTGGTCCTCTTCGGATGCAACACCACAGCACTGCCCCGATGATTTTATGGATTGGATAAATCGCCAGTTGGCAAAAACATCTAACTTTTTTTGTTCTTCGCCCTGTACGTTAACATCGCCTGCTAAACCAAGTATATCAACAAGGCCTGCCTTATTTACCTTTTTGTTTACAACCTTTGCAGCAATGCCAATGTGGTAAAGTAACCGCGAAAATTCACCCGTTGCGTAGGGAAAGTCGGCTTGCCTTTCAATAATAAACTGTGTTAGCGTTTTGATGGTGTAACCCGTCATGACGAATTGTTTTTGCGTTCAGGTTAATGTAGCAATTTTGTACTGCAATATTATAAAGAATTTTCCTTTTTTAAAACGTTTGCGGAATGGTATTTAATGTTGTCAAACCTAATGGCGTTTTAGCATATGTAGAGTAATTGTTGTATGTTCCGAAATTGATAACCATTTGCTTTGTGTTTTCAATTCTCTGAGTTAAGTTTGCTTACCAATATGCATTAGAAGTATTTACACCAAATATACCAATGGAACAGGGATTAATTAAAGTATTTAAGTTTGGAGGAGCTTCAGTAAAATCAGCCGAAGGGGTTAAAAATCTGGTAAAAATTATTGAAGGGTATAAGCAACCGCTAGTTGTTGTTGTGTCGGCAATGGGCAAAACAACAAATCTGTTAGAACGAATTTTAAAAGGATATCTCAGGCAGGATAAGTCATTTTGGGATGACTTTTCTGAGTTCAAGCAGTTCCATATGCAAATTACAGATGCACTATTTGGTGCGAGTGATGCTAAATGCCATAATGATGTGAGCAAATTGCTGGCTGAGGTTGAGGTGCTGCTCCAAAGCAAACCTAAAGGCGATTTTAATTTTTGCTACGATCAGCTGGTGTGTTACGGCGAGTTGCTGTCAACAAAAATAATTGCCAACTATGCAGCAAATGTTGGCCTCAACAGCCAATGGGTTGATATTAGGCGCACTTTGATAAGCGATGATACATACAGAGAAGGCAACATCGATTTCAACCTCTCGAAAGAACTTTGCGAAAAAACCTTTCGGTTTGGCCATGGCTTGCCCAGTTTGTTCATAACTCAGGGGTTTATTGCTGGTACGCCAAATGGGCTAACTACTACCCTGGGGCGCGAGGGTTCTGATTACACTGCTGCTATACTGGCAAATTTGCTCAATGCAGCAGATGTTACCATTTGGAAAGATGTTGAGGGCGTACTTAACGCAGATCCTCGAATATTTGATAAAACCGTTAAGCTAAGTAGGGTTTCGTTTAAGGAGGCAATTGAACTTGCCTACTGCGGGGCACAAATTATACACCCCAAAACCATTAAGCCGCTGCAAAATAAATCGATAAAGCTATACGTAAAATCATTTCTTAACCCAACTGCCGAGGGCACGCTAGTATACCAAACCGATAGCGTTATTGACTACCCACCCGTTTACATTAGGAAAGAGAATCAGGTTTTAGTTTCGCTAACTCCAGTCGATTTTTCGTTTGTAATTGAAGACTGCTTAAGCCGAATATTTGCTATCCTCTTTAAGCATAGGGTAAAGGTTAATTTGGTGCAGAGTTCGGCCATTAGCTTTTCGGTTTGTGTTGACGATGAGGAACATTTTCTGCCCGGTGCACTCGATGAATTAAAACAGAGTTTTGCTGTTAGGTACAACAAGGGGCTTGAACTGTTAACGATAAGGCACTATACACAATCGGTTATTGATAATTCGCTTTTAGGGAAAAAGGTTTTTCTTAAGCAAACTACCCGAAGCACGATGCGTGCTGTGTTTCAACCCTGACTTTTTTAGCGAATGTAATTTGGATTAGTCGAAATTGCCTAGTTGATATCGGCGTAATTAGGCGATGAAGCTTTTATGGCGAGATTGAAGTTGATGGTTATCCATTCATTAACCTTAACTAAACCAAATGCTGGTGAGGGAGGTGTTATTTCAAAATCGGTCATGTTAATGTCATAGGAGCCAATAAACCTAAAATCAGTTTCGTTTGCTTTTATCCAATTTACTGGCATATTAACTATTTTACATTTCCCATTAATGGTAATTGCTAACGACACGTTCATATATCCCGAGACTTGGTCTTGGTTTTTTGTAGGTAGAAATTCGGCGTTTTGCAGCTCAATAAGAATGTTGGGATTTTCTTTAGCACCCAATGCTTTGTAAAGATCTTTGTTGAGTAGAGGGTTTTTGCAATCGAACGACTCAATTTCGAGGTGCATTAGCGCATCGGAAAAATCGAAAGTATTGCCAAATTCATTCGTGTTTACGTGTATAATACCCTTGGTGAAGTTGCTATTTGAATAGCACTCAAAAGTGCTTACATTGCTTGAACCTGATATGGAAATCCAACTTTGCTCTTGAATGCTATATGCGTAGTAACTGGTGCTACCCGATGTTACTAGCGTTGGGAATAATAGTATCGTTGCAAGAGTTGAAAGCATTGTGGTTGGTTTTAAAATTTCCTGCCCCAACCGTATGGGGCAGGAATAATATGTTTAGAAGCTAATGGCAGCTTCAACCATAATACCGTTGAAGTTTAGCTTATGCCTGTAGTCGGTTTCGGCAAAGTCTTTATAATTTTGGTTAACGTACTCAAGCTTTACTAGCAAATTTTTGGTGGTGTACCAACCAAGCGAAAATTGCATGCGATCTACGGAAATATCTTCGGTGGCGCCAGGCAGAGTTCCTGAAACCATGTTGTATCGACCTCCCACAAACACTTGCTCGCGAGGCATAAATCGATAGATAACCTCACCGGCAAGCTGTGAGAACTTACGGTTTTCGGTTTCACCAGCTTGCATTCCCTGTGACATTTCGTAGGTGCCGAAAAACTCAAGCCCTTTGAACTTTACAAACGGATTAACCATAATTGAGGTCACCTTTTGCGTAAACTCTGGGCTTAGCCTTCCCGAGGTAAACCTATCGGTAGCATTAGTTGCCGCAATTGCACCGCCCGCGCGGTAGTTGCGATAGTATTCAGGTTCGGCAACAAGATAGTAGCGCGATCCGGTGCGGTCGCCAGCATAAAGCGTGTTGCGTGTTGTACCTGGATTGCTGTAAAGGCTGGCTGACAACCTAATGCGAAGATCGTTGTTTATTTGGCTGTCGTATCCCACCTTGGCAAGTACTGATGGTTTTTTCTTAATTTCACCGTAATCCTTAACGTCTCCGTTTATTATCCCACTTGACAGACCAGCCATTATGAATAAACTTTCAACAGGGTAGACGTACACTTCACCAGCAATTTCGGTGGCAAAGGCATCCATAATGTAATTTCCCACAAATGGGTTGTAGATTGTGTTGCCGTTATCGCTACGCCTAAACTGTTGGTCGCCGTAGTTAAGCCCGAAGTGACCCACCTTTGCTGTTATATGATTGGTGAACCAATCGGGATTGCCAAACATGGGCAGTTTATCAATTTGAACATATCCTCCCTTAACCCAGAATTCGGGGTGGTGGCGCGATGACATGTAGTTTTCCAAAACTACGCGAATTCCATCTTCAAGCTGTACATCAAACCTAAGGTTTGCTGTTGCAAGGTTGAACCCCGAACTTAATGGGTAAAGAGCATTTAGGTTAACGGTACCTGTTCCGTAGGCAACGTCATTAGCTACAGCTTCGTTTGAATGGCTAAGCATTTGGAATTGCTGTGTAAAACTTCCACCAATTCTAACATGTAAACCTTTAAATTCAGTGGTATCGCCCTTGGGCGTTTCGAATACGTTTACTCCCCTCTGGTCGGCTGGTCTGAAAAAACTCACCTTTTCGGTTTGGGAAAAAATTGGCGTTGCCATTATTGCAAATGCAACGACAAGCATAGTGCTTCTAATTGTAATTTTCATTTTATTTCAGTTTTTGTTGATTTTTGGAATTGTAATCGTAATTATTTTTTAGAAAGCATGTTGGGTTTAACCACTACGGTGTACTTGAGCGTTACCTCATCGCCCGTTGTTAAAGCCCCAAACATTGCTGTTGGTGGTTTTACGCTAAAATCGCTCATTTTAATTTTGGTTGAGCCGGTAAATTCAATGTTTCCGCTAGTGTAAACTTTGCCAGTTGCATTTAAGGTAACGGGTTTGCTAACCCCTGAAATTTTTAAAATTCCTGTAGTGCTTAGGTTGTATGTGCCAGGATTTCCAGTTATTGAATTTACTTTACGTAGCTCGAAAGATATTTCGGGATGTTTTTTTGAATTGAGAGCCTCCTTTATTTTCGAGTCCATTATGTTCCCTTTTGATCCCTTTAGCGATTGCGCATCTACTTTTACTGACAGATCCTCTATCCCCTCGATTTTTCCATCTTCCACCTTTATCTTAAAACTTCCTTTAAGGGTTTCTACATCAGCAGTCCAGTCGTGTAGGTTTGATGTACCTTCGATAACAACATTGTGCGATTTTACCTCGTAGAGCGTTTGAGCCTCTAAGGTTGTGCCGAAGGCAATTGCCAGGGCTATTCCTATTATTCCAATTATTCGTTTCATTATTTTACTATTTTAGTTATTAATGTTTTTGTTGTGGTTATTTAGAATTGTTCTATGTAAAGCAATTGATGAGCCAATTAGTTTTATGAGATCTCTGGGGAAATATGTAAGGGGTTGTTTAACAGACAATAGGCCTATGATTTTTTTAAGATCATAGGCCTATTGGGTCGGCTTAAAATCGACGAAATCTCGACTCTTTCGACGAAATCTCGTCGATTTTTTAAGTGGTTTTAATTCCTAACTTTTCTATTCTTGATTTCAGTGTTGATGCAGGTACACTTAATAATTGTGCAGCCTTAGCTTTGTTGCCACCTGAGCGAAGAAGTGCATCGGAAATTACATTAGTTTCTACCTCGCGAAGTATATCATCGAGAGGTTTATTGTCAAAATAGAAGCAGGTGTGCTGTTTACCCGGGAAGCGAACATCGATTGGAAGAATGTTTTTATCAATAGTGTTATTCTTTGCCAGAAGCACTAGTCGTTCCATAAGGTTTTTTAGCTCTCGAACATTGCCCGAAAAAGGGTGTCGCTTTATTAGCTCTAACGCTTCTGGATGCATGTCAATTTTTACTCCTTGCGAGAATTCGTTGATAAAATGCTTGGCAAGGAGTTCAATATCCTCGGGACGCTCTCGAAGTGGTGGAAGGTTAATTGGAAATACATTTAAGCGATAGAATAGGTCTTCGCGAAATTCGCCCTCGGCAACCATTTGCTTCAGGTTTTTCTTTGTTGAGGCTATTACCCTAACATCAATTTTTATCGTTTCGGTTCCACCAACCCGCTCAATTTCACCCTCTTCAAGAGCGCGGAGCAGTTTAACCTGAAGGTCGAAAGGCATGTCATCAATATCATCTAGGTATAGGGTGCCAGAGTTGGCCAATTCGAATCGGCCAATTTTTTGCTTTTCAGCGCCAGTAAAAGCTCCTTTTTCGTGGCCAAAAAGTTCGCTTTCGAAAATTTCTCGCGAAAGTATTGCGCAGCTAACCTTTACTAATGGTTTTTCCCTGCGGTTGCTGTTAAAGTGTATTATGTTAGTGAGCAGCTCTTTTCCCGTTCCCGTTTCGCCGGTTATGAGAACAGTAGTATTTTTGTTGGCAATAATTTCTACAAGGTCGAAAACTTTTTTGGTTGCAGTACTTCTTCCAATAAAGGTTTTGGTGTCGAACTTTTTCTGCACCTGAGTTCTTAGCTGGCGATTCTCATCTTTCACCTCTTTCACCTCTTTTATCCGCTCAATAGAAAGTAGTAGCTCCTCAATGTTAAAGGGTTTCGATATGTAATCGTAAGCGCCTAGCTTCATTGCCTCTACTGCAGTGTCAACTGTTGCAAAGGCTGTCATAAGTAAAACAAATGTATTTGGCCTAAGCGTTTTGGCTTTGCTGAGAAACTCCAACCCATCCATATTGGGCATTTTTAGGTCCGTTATGATGATGTCAACTTCCTCGTCCGTATCGATTAGGAACTGAAGAGCGGCTTGCCCCGAAGTAAACTCGCGTACAGAGTAACCTGCATCGCGTAAATCGTCGGCAGTGGTAACCCTTACTATTCTTTCGTCGTCAACAACAAATATTTTTAGCATTTTCTATCCTGTTTTTGGAAGCGTTATCGAAATTGTGAATCCCCTTTCTGGTTCATTCCAACCTGTAATTTGGCCATTGTGACTGCTTATGATATTATAGCTAACAGCCAAGCCTAGCCCAGTTCCCTGCTTTAACTTTTTTAGCGTAAAAAACGGATCGAAAATAGCTGCAACCTTATCGGGTGGAACGCCAATACCGTTGTCGGTAAATTCAATTGTAGCATAATTTATATCATCAGTAATACGCACAGTAATATTCCCGTTAAAGGTCAATTCATTTTCCTGTCTTTCTGAAATTGCATCAATGCTGTTTAGCAAGATATTTAGGAAAACCTGTTCTAAATGGTTTGGACTGGCATTTAGTATAATGTTTTTCTCAAACCCATTGTAGTCGAGACTAATCTTTGTTTTTTGCAATTGATATTTCACTAGTGCAATAGAATTTTTAATCAGCTGATTTATTTCTACATGGGTAAAGGCCAACTCCTGTTTTCGTGAAAAGTTTAGCATGCCCTCAACTACCTTTTCAATTTTTTGTAAAGCTTCCGACATCATCGCAATGTACTCCTTATTCTGTTTCAGGTTTTCTGGCTTGTTCTCAATTCGGCGAATACAATTTCTTATTCCGGCAAGTGGATTGTTAATTTCATGCGCCAAGCCAGCTGTTAGCGTACCAACTGAGGCCATTTTCTCGGTTTGTGATAATGATTCCTGAGTTGACCTAAGCTCGCGGTAGGCACTTTGGAGTCGGGTGAGCATATCGTTAAAGGTTGATCCAAGTACATCGATTTCATCAGTTAGGTTGAATACGTTTTTTAGTCTTACCGAAAGTTCATCCTTAAGCCTAATTGTGCTATCGTCTTCGTGACTAAATGTATTAAAATCAACCTTTGATGCATGCATGCTAATAGCCTTAACCGGGCTGGTTATTATGTACGAAAGGAAAAATGCGGCGGCTATACCCATTGTTAAAAAGACTAAAACCATGCTAAGAAATAGCTTGGTGATGTCTTGTATTTCATTCTGAAATTCACGCTCGCACATACCTACGCGCACAGTGCCAATTTGGTGCCCAAGTATTGGAATGGCGATATCTCGCACAACACAACCTCTATCAAAAGGATCTTTTAAGATTTGTATGCTGATCTCTGTTTCGGGTTGAATGGTGTTTGCACCAAGCAAGTGCCTTGGAATATGCTCGCGGTAGGTGTGTGCTAATAGTTGATGGTTGTGGTCAAGAACAATGATGTACTTAACATCTGTGTTTACCGATTTTGTTTGGGAAAGTAATTTGTTTAAAGCCGAAAAATCATCATATAAAATTGGTTCTACGGCTCGCTCTGTAATACTTTTGGCAATGCTTATCCCATGTTTCTCAATCTGATTTTCAAAAGTTTTATAAACCTGATTTCGAATAAACAAAAGATTTAGCGAACCAAACAGCAGAACGGTAGATGCTATGGCAATACTAAATTTCCAGAATAATGGTAGTTGAACCTTCTTCATGCAAATGCTGTCTATTTGGGTGTAATTCCGGCTAGCTCTCTAACGCTGTTGTATATTGTGTCGCTTTTATGTGTATAGCGGTCAACCATTAAATTCTGAAGTACTTTTTTGCTACCTTGGTTTTTATGCATATTTAAAAAGATATCTTTTAGCTTTGCTTCCATTTCCTTTGACATTTTATTTGATACAACAACTGGTGGCATGGCATGTGGGGCCGATTTTTCAATAATAATAATATCCTTAACTCTATTTGGCGACGAGCTAGTTAGGTAGTCGAATACCAAACTATTAACCGATGCTCCGTCAACCATTTGCTTGGCTACAAGTTGCACTGAGTTGTCATGTGCGTGAGTGTAAACAACGCTTTGGAAAAAGTCATTTGGGGTTGATCCAAGTTCTTTTACTCTTTTAGTTGGGTATAGCTTACCCGAGGTTGATAGCGGATCGGTATATGCGAAGAGCTTATTCTTAAGGTCGTTAATCGATTTTACCCCCGAATTTTTGTGCGCTATAATATAGGTGTTGTAATAGTTTTTACCCTTCCACTCGGGAACTACCAGTAGTTTAAACGCCGAGTCAGCTTTGCCGTAAACGTAGTTGCCTGAGCAAACAATGGCAATATCGGCTTTGTTTTCTTTCATCAGGTCGTTTATCTCACTGTATGTTTTTCGCTGAATCATTATTACTTTTTGCCCTAGCTGCTCTTCAATATACATTAGCATATCTTTATAGTAATTGAAGGTTTCGCGCGGCGATGATATGGCGGAGATGGCAATTCGAAGGGCTTCTTTCTGGTTTTCGGTAGGCACAACTATTTGGTCAACCCTTATGGTATCGGAAAAATTTAGCGATACAACTTTATGCTTGTGGCTGTTTGAAGATTTAGTGCAGCTTAGGAGTGAAAACCCCAAGGTAACTATCGTTGCAAAAAGTAATTTTTGCCAATTAAGTTTAATCATGATGATTAATGTAACATTAAGTGTTATAGATGAAAAACACCTAGAATGTTACTTTGTTCGAGAAATACGAAGGAATGTTTTGCTAAGAAGTTGTAATGTTAATGAGCAAATTCTAATGCATTCCCCTTAACGGTTTCATCAAAATCCCCATTATCGTAAACCAATCGTCCGTTTACAATGGTGTGTGTAACTTTTGCGCCAAAGGTTACATTCTCAAATGGCGACCACCCGCATTTATAAAGGATGTTATTTGGGGATACTTTCCATTTCTGGTTAGGGTCAATAAGAACTAGGTCGGCAAAGTAATCCTCTCTGATAAATCCTCTTTTTTCAATGCCAAAAAGTTCTGCTGGTGCGTGGCACATCTTATCAACAACGGTTTCAATGGTTAAAACCTCTTTCGAAACGAGTTCGAGCATGGCAACCAACGAGTGCTGTACCAAAGGGCCTCCCGATGGACACTGAAAATATCCGTTGCTTTTTTCTTTTAGTGTGTGTGGGGCATGGTCGGTTGCAATAACATCGAGCCTGTCGGTATTAAGTGCATTAATAAGGGCTTGCCTGTCCGTTTCGCTTTTAACTGCGGGGTTCCATTTAATGCGCCAGCCTAAGCTATCGTAATCCTCATCGTTAAACCAAAGGTGATGAACGCAAACCTCGCCAGTAATTAGCTTCTCCTTAAGGGGAACTGCATTGCTAAGCAGCTCCATCTCCTTTTGGGTTGATAGGTGAAGTATATGAAGCCTGGTTTTATGCTCTTTGGCTAGCTTTACAGCCAGCGAACTGCTTAGATAGCAGGCTTCAGCACTTCGTATCTCGGGGTGATACTTAAAGGGCATATCATCGCCGTATAGCTGCTTGTAGCGCTGGGTGTTGTTAACTATTGTTTGTTCATCTTCGCAATGAGTTGCAACCAGTACGGGCGAAGCCTTAAAAATTGCCTCAAGTGCTGTTGGATTGTCAACAAGCATGTTGCCAGTTGACGATCCCATGAAAACTTTTACTCCGCAAACCTTATTAGGGTCGATTTTTACAACTTGATCAATGTTACTGTTTGTTGCGCCAAAGTAAAATGAGTAGTTAGCCAATGAGGTTTCTGATGCAGTCCGGTGCTTTTTGGTTAGCTCTTCAAGGTTTGTAGTTTGGGGATGCGTGTTAGGCATCTCCATAAATGAGGTTACTCCACCAGCAATTGCCGCTTTCGATTCGGTGTAAATTGTTGCTTTGTGGGTTAACCCTGGCTCGCGAAAGTGAACCTGATCGTCAATTACACCCGGAATTAAAAATTTACCGCTTGCGTCAATGGTGATTTCGGCCTCGGGAAGCTCATTGTTTGATGAGTAGTCAATTCTCTCAATCCTGCTGTTGTTTATAAAAACATTGCCGAGGGTGTGCTTGCCCTCGTTAATTATAGTTGCGTTTTTTATCAGGATTGAACTCATAATTATTCGCTTTACTTATTGGTGTTTTCGCCCGCTCTTTTATATGTTTTAAAGAAACTTCGGAACTTCATTCGGAGTATACCCCAAAATGCTTCGTTAAATATTCCGCCGCTCATTTTCGAAACCCCTTCGCGCCGCTCGGTAAATACAATGGGCACTTCAACTATGTTAAAGCCAAGTTTCCAGGCGGTAAACTTCATTTCAATTTGAAATCCGTAACCTTTCAGCTTAATTTCATCGAGGTTAATGGCTTTAAGCACTTTGGACGTATAGCATTTAAAACCAGCTGTAGTGTCCATAATCTTCATGCGGGTAACAAACCTAACATATGCCGATGCGAAGTATGACATTAGCACTCTGCCCATAGGCCAGTTTACTACGTTTACCCCTTTTATGTAACGCGAACCAATGGCTAAATCGGCTCCGTTAAGGCATGCGCTGTAAAGCTGGTTTAAATCCTCAGGGTTGTGCGAGAAATCGGCATCCATTTCAAAAATATAGTCATAACCATGCTCAAGCGCCCACTTAAAGCCTGTAATGTATGCAGTGCCTAAACCAAGTTTTCCTTTTCGCTCAACTATAAAAAGCCTATCGGTAAACTCTTGCATTAGCTCTTTAACAATGGTTCCAGTTCCATCGGGTGACCCATCATCAATAATTAGTAGGTTATAGCTATTCTCAAGCGACATAACCTTTCTGACCATTCGCTCAATGTTATCTTTTTCGTTGTAGGTAGGAATAATTACTAAATTGCTCATCGATTTATAATTGTTATTGTGCAAAGATAGGAAAGAATCGTCAATGGTTTTGAGGCATGTAGGTTTTTTATGCAATTTTAATAATTGATTATTGCTTGTTTCGCTCAATATTATCCCGCTGTTGTTAATTGCCAAACAATTTAATAACATTGACTTTGTTTAATTTTACTAATTTTGCGCAATAATCGAAAAATCAACAATTAATGGTATCGTTTAGCAGAATACTATCAGCCGAGAGGTTTTTATTCCTGAAGCTGCTGCTGGCTTGGTTTGCGCTCAATATACTACAGGCTGCATTTACAGAGATTGGTAACGATGAGGCTTACTACTGGATTTACTCGCAACACTTAGCTTGGGGTTACTATGACCATCCACCAATGGTTGGCTTGGTAATATATTTGGGAACTCTACTGTTTGATGGCGAACTTGGGGCTCGGTTTTTTACTGCTCTTATTCAGCTCCCCTTTTTAGTTATTGTTTTTAAGCTTATCGATGCTGAACCAACCAAGAAAACTATTTGGCTGTTTTTTACAGTAGCCTTTTCGGTGGTGATGATTCAGGCCTATGGCTTTATTTCGGCTCCCGACGGACCAATGCTCCTTTTTGCTGCGCTGTTTCTTTTAGCATACAAGCGTTTTATTGAGAGAGACAATACGGGTAATATCCTTTTACTTGGACTTTCAATGGCCTTAATGCTTTACAGTAAGTATCATGGGGTTCTTTTTATCGGATTTTTAGTGCTTTCAAACCTGAGGCTTCTGCTAAATTACAAGTTTTATATTTCGGGTGTTTTTGCCCTAGCCCTGCTAAGCCCGCATGTTGCATGGCAAATAAATAATGGTTTCCCTTCAATTACATACCATTTATTTCAGCGTTCAAGTTTTTTCCATCTCGACTATTTTTTTGAGTTTTTAGCCAACCAGCTGGCAGTTTTCAATCCGCTAACGCTAGGCGCTCTTTTTTATGTGCTTTTTAAGCGAAAAGCTTATGATTTATTTGAGAGAGCCTTAGTTTTTATCGTAGTTGGGTTTTTTGTGTTCTTCACCCTTTCAAATTTTAAAGGTTATGTTAATCCGCATTGGACAGTAGCGTTAAGCATAGCCTTAATAATACTTGTAGTTAAAGAGGCGCTAGTAAATGAAAAGCTTAGACGTTTTACGTTTAAATGGATTGCTCCATCGTTGGTGCTCCTAATGGCCGCCCGATTTTTTTTGGTTTTCGATATTCTTCCTATTAAAACCGAATGGCATGGTCATAAACAGCGAATGTTAAGCCTTAAAGAGGTAGTTAATGGAACCCCTTTGGTTGTGTTCAACCAATTTCAGCTACCCTCAAAATATATGTTCTATGCCCAGCAACCTGTGCACTCGTTGGGTGGCGTAAGATACAGAGATACTCAGTTCGATATTTGGCAGTTCGACGAGCAGTTTCGAAACGATACAGTTGTGGTGCTTTCTAGTTCAAGGAATAAGCATGCAACCAAGTATAGCAATAATGGCTACGATTTTTTCTTAACCAGAGTTCCTGATTTTCAGCCCTACAAAAACATTGAGGTTCAGGTTGATACAGCGTCAATTACCTTTACTGCTGGCGAAACCGTACAACTCCCAATACGCGTATTTAATACTTACGGGTATAATTTCAACTTTTCACATGCAACAATGCCCGTTAATTTTACGGTGGTTTTTAATAACTCCTACAAAGTCTTTAAAACCACAAAGGCAACAGCTGAGCTTAGCCAAACAGTTCTTGCCCCAAACGAATCTACTGATGGGGTTCTTTCTTTCGATATCCCCAGTAATTACTCTGGTGAGTATAAGATGTGGGTTTGCCTTAAGGCACCAAATTTTATCGAAACAACAGCAACACCTTATATACAAGTAAACGTTAAGTAGTGGATTTTATAGTTAAGTTTTTTAAGTATGGCCTAGTTGGCCTGTCGGGGGTGTTTGTCGATTTCGCCTTCACATGGATATGCAAAGAAATTTTTAGGCTAAACAAGTATATTGCAAACTCAATAGGTTTTACTGTTGCAGCATCATCAAACTACGTTTTAAATCGCGTGTGGACGTTTGCTAGCAAAAGCGAAGAAATTGCTCTTGAGTATTCTTTGTTTATTGGAATCTCTGTGGTTGGTTTGCTGCTTAACAATTACCTTATATATATATTAAACGACAAGTTTAAGCTTAACTTTTACCTTGCAAAGGTGTTTGCCATTGGAGCGGTTACCGTTTGGAACTTTCTGGCAAACTATTTCATTACCTTTAGGGGAGCCTAGCCAAAAGAATAATTAGTATGAGAAAGATCCTGTTTACCGTAATTTTTGTTTTTATTCTAACCAATCTCCACTCACAAAGCCTAGGCTGGCGTGCACAGTTATTCGGCTTTGCCGATAATAGGGAGTATGATGCATCTGTTCAGATTCCTCAATCAATACTTGGAGTTCAGTTAGCACCAGAAATTTACCTCAAATTCGATTCAATTCACACGCTTAATGTTGGTTTAAATGCTTTAAAAGAGTTTGGAAGCACAAGCCAATTCGACAAGATAACCCCCTATATATATTATGGTATGGAAAGCAATGTCTTTCGCTTTGATTTTGGTGTTTTTCCTCGAAAGCAGCATTTAGGTTCGGCTCCAAGGGCACTTTATTACGATTCTCTATACTATTACCGACCTTATATTAGTGGTTTATTCTGGACATATAGTAAAGGGGCATTCAATCAAAGCGTTTATTTGGACTGGACCAGTAGGCAAACAAACATCAATCGCGAGACATTTATAATGGGGGGCAAAGGAGAGTTTTCCTATAAAATGTTTTATTTTGAGAACCATATCTACATGTATCACCACGCAGGAACCGCAATTCCTCAAGAGGGTGATCATCTTCGCGATAATGGAGTTGTCCTTCTTACCCTAGGCATAAATGCGTCTGACTATACATTTTTCGACACCCTTAAATTAAGTTTTTCTGGAATTAAGTCTTTCGAACGCGAACGAAATGTTAGTGGATGGCATTCGCCTAATGGTGTAATTATCGACTTTAGTATCGACTACAAGGGGGTGGGCATGCTGAACTCGTTTTACTACGGGCAAGGGCATAATTTAGATTGGGGCGATCCGTTTTATCGGCTAAAACAGTATAATCGTACCGATGTTTATTATAAGATGTTGAACTTTAAAAAAGTAAGTGGCGCATTTACATACTCATTCCACTTTGCCGAGGGTAATGTAAGCCACCAGCAGCAGTTTATAATTTCTGTTGATCTGTCTTCAGATTTTAAATCACCAAGATAGTTGAACTACTTTTTTGAAAAATCTACATTTCTAAGTATACTGATTGACAACTGAATAATCCTATTTGTTATTTTTCTTCAAAAAAACCCGTAGAAATATTTGGAAAATTGTTTGATGATGCGTTATCTTTGCACCCGCTTTGCGAGGGTTCTTTAGGCGAAATGGTGGCGGGGGGAGTAGGAGCAGCGGGGGAGATGCGGAGAGAAAAAAGGGAAAAATTTTTTTCGAAACGCTTGCCGGAACCAAAAGAATGTTTACCTTTGCAGCCCGGTTCAGCGGAGCCGGTTTTTTTAGGCAAGGATTAAGAGGATTATCGAGCCGCCCGGTTGGGGTGGTTACAGATAGAGGTTCTTTGACACATTGGCACCAAGAAGAGAAACATTTTAGGAAAGGTAATATACAAACAGAGTTCAATTCCAGAGTGAGCGGGGGTGGCGGCCGAGCCGAAGGGCGCGGGCGCAGGAACTGAAAGACAGACATAACTACAACGAAGAGTTTGATCCTGGCTCAGGATGAACGCTAGCGGCAGGCCTAACACATGCAAGTCGAGGGGTAACAG
>Ga0334898_1000165_pt1 | contig 124258 bp, 96 predicted proteins | sample GraSluR3_MG_10_FD_207228 | JGI IMG/M metagenome (GOLD analysis project Ga0334898, IMG submission 207228) | Sludge microbial communities from methane-producing bioreactor in Wageningen University, Netherlands - Granular Sludge_3_08-R3 | ecosystem: Engineered > Bioreactor > Anaerobic >... | reverse complement strand
GACTAGTTGGTATCGATTTGTTCTTAGGAAGTTTACAAACGCTAATAGCAGAAATTCACCCTTTTGATGAGGTTGAACCCTTCATCATTTCCAACAACGGTACCTTTATTGCGCATCCCGATACGGCATACTTGGCAAAAAGCATTGAGGATGTTTATCCTGATATCTCTAACAATAATAGTATTGTTGAGATGGTTAAAGCAGGAAAAGCATTTAGCTTTATCGAAAGGGATAAAACAGGAGAAAAAAGATTTTACACTTTTAGCCCCATTAACGTTGGCCGAACTCAAACACCTTGGGCTTTAGCCATTGCCGTTCCCGAAAGGGTAATACTCAGCGATGCAAACCGATCGTATAATAATGGTCTTTTAGTGGGAGTAATTGGTATCGTTTTACTGATAGTTCTCATATTCTTAATTGCCAACTACATTACCAAACCGGTTAAGCAAATAACCCGCTTGTTGGTTGACCTGTCAAAGGGACGCATTGATAAGTCGATGAAAATCCAGTATAATTCTGAGGATGAAATTGCTGAGATGGGACGAGCCTTATCTGGTTCAATTGATAGCTTATTGGCCAAAACCGAATTTGCCAGAACAATTGGTCAGGGAAAACTTGATGCTCAGCTTAACTTGCCAAGCGATGAGGATGCTCTTGGACAATCGTTGCTCGATATGCGTGAAAGCCTGAAAAAAGCAAGGAACGATGAGGAACTTCGAAAGCAGGAAGATGAGAAAAGGCGATGGGTAAACGAAGGTCTAGCCAAGTTTGGCGATATACTTAGGCAGAATAACGATAATCTCTCAAAGCTAGGAGATGAGCTAATAAAAAACTTGGTTTGGTATCTTAGTGCTAATCTAGGTGGTGTATTCGTTAAAAACGAAGAGAGCAACCCAACTACCTACGACCTTGCCTCTGCTTTTGCATACGATAGGAAAAGGTATCTACAAAAGAGCTTCGAAATTGGCGAAGGACTTGTAGGCTCTTGTGCTGCTGAGCGCGATACCATTTACATGAAAGACGTTCCGCAGGACTATATTGAGGTTACCTCGGGCCTTGGCGATACCAACCCAAATACGCTGCTTCTAATACCTTTGGTTATTGAAGAGGAGGTGCTTGGTGTTATTGAAATTGCTGCTTTACGTAATTTTGAGGATTTTGAAATAGAATTTGTTGAAAAGCTTGGCGAGAGTATCGCTTCAACATTACGAACCGTTCGCATAAACCAAAAAACGGCCGAGCTGCTTGAGCAGTCGCAACAGCAAACCGAACAAATGGCCGCTCAGGAGGAAGAGATGCGCCAGAACATGGAAGAGCTACAGGCAACACAGGAAGAGGCTGCCCGTAAATCATTCGAGATGCAGGGGCTTGTTGATGCTCTTAACGCTTCGTCGTACGTAATGGAGTACGATATACACGGCACAATCATAAGTATTAACGATGCGTATCTCGAATTGCTTGGTATGACCAGAGATGAGTCAATTGGCAAGCACCACTCCGATAATATTGTTATGACCGAGGATCAGCGAATGCACTACGAAGAGTTCTGGTCGAATCTCCGAAAAGGAAAAATCCAGAAAGAAACCAACCACGTTCGCATAGGCCGAAAAGATTTTACGTTCCTCGAAACCTATACGCCTATTAAAAATGCAAACGAGGAGGTTTATAAAATTCTTAAAGTTGCCATCGATATTTCCTCCGAAACAAAAAGCAAGTAGCTTATAGCTTGCTAATTGTTACATAAAAGCCTGCATGCTTCCGAATGTTCAGCACGCTGCCATCGGCAAAAAGGAGGTATTGGCCTTTTATGCCATCAAGTTTGCCTCTGATTATTGGCTTTTTTAGCAGATCAATAGAGCTAACTTTGCTTGGGAAGCTATGCACAGGGTATTCAATTGAGTATTCTGTGTCATCGGCAATTTTGTAATTTAGGTCTTGAGTGTTAAGGTATTCAAGCGCCTTGTGTTTTTCGCCAACCAGTGGAACTTGCTCATCATTCTGTGTAAGCATCTTCCTCCAATTCGTTTTATCGGCCAAAATCTTTTTAAGAGCAACCTCAACCATGCCTGCGCTGTACCTATTTGGAGCAACAGCAACTAAAATGGCCTTTACAGCACCCTGATCGACCCAGCGTGTTGGCACCTGATGGTAGCGTGTAACCCCTACTTTTAGCCCTCCCGATAGCGCCAAATAAACGTATTGATCTACTAAACAGTTTTTCTTAGCATACTCCATGTCGCGCGCAATGCCTTCATGTGCCCTGCAAAGTTCAGGTTTTAAAACGCACTCTTCGGTTTGCGGAACAGATATGAAACAAGGGTAGCAGTAGCCTTGGCCGTAGGTTTTTTTTATCTCCTTACCACAGGCAATACAGCATATTTTGTCATCAAAGGTAATCTCAATGTTGCTGTCAATAATATTATTTAAGAATACCTTACCTGGCTCATCTGCTAAAAAATAGCTTGGTTTAACTATGGTTTTGCTGCCAGCATTCTCAAATTGCATCTTTTGTAGCTGTCCCTTAAAAAGTGTTTGCATTTTTTGTTTTAAAATTACACTATTAGTTTTTACCGTGCAATTATCGTATTAAAAGCATTGCAGAAAGGGGGTTTGCGACATAAGTCCAAAAAAATATTTTAAAAAAACAGTACCATGCAAAGCAAGGTAGTGTAAAAATGTATATATTTGCAATGTGATAATACTGTTAAAATATACTTAGCTATGAAGAAAACGGTTAATGTTAGCATAGGAGGAATGGTTTTTTGCCTTGAAGAGGATGCATACATTCGGTTAGATCGATACCTAAAAGGGCTTGAGCAAAGGTTTAAGAAGAGCAAGGATGTACGCGAGATTATGAACGATATTGAATCGCGAATAGCCGAGCATTTTAAGGAGAGAATGTCATTCCCCGAAATGGTAATCAACCTTGTTGAGGTTGAACGTGTAATTGGCATAATGGGTAATCCTAGCGATTTTGACGATAACGATGTGAATGCAGAATCATCGAGCTATAATCGTAGCCCTGGTGGATCGCGAAAACGCTTTTTTCGCGATCCTGAGAATAGCGTAATCGCTGGTGTTTGTTCCGGTTTAAGCTACTATTGGAATATCGACGTTGTAATAATTCGTATCCTGTTTGTAATTCTTGCCTTTTGGGGTGGTGGGGGAGTAATAATATATATCATCTTATGGATTGTAATTCCAGAAGCCCTAACCGTTGCCGATAGGCTAGAGATGACAGGAGAACCCGTCAATGCCCAAAACATAGGTAAATCGTTTGACGAACCAAAAAAGTAGAAACTGAAAACAAGTATGCTATGAATGTTGAAAATACCAAAGCACAAATGCGAAAGGGTGTACTCGAGCTCTGCATCCTGTCAATACTGTCGCGAGCCGATGCTTACACCACCGATTTAATTAATAAGCTTAAAGAGGCGCAGATGATTGTTGTTGAGGGAACTCTTTACCCTTTGCTTACCCGCCAAAAGAATGCAGGCTTGTTGAGCTATCGTTGGGAAGAGTCACCGCAGGGACCTCCTCGAAAATACTATACGCTTACCCCAAAGGGCAGAGAATACCTAAACGAACTTGAAAGTGGGTGGGAAACGCTAATTGAAACAGTTAACAAAATTCGCAAACAAGCCTAATTTTAAATAGTCATGAAAAAATCCATAAAAGTTAGCCTAGGTGGTATGGCGTTTAATATTGAAGAGGACGCATATGCTGTACTCGAAGATTACATCGAATCGCTAAAAAATCATTTGGGCGACACGCCCGAAGCAGCCGAAGTGGTAGCCGATATCGAGGAAAGGGCATCGGAGCTTTTTGCAGAGCAGCTAGGAGGCCGACAAACCATTACAATTGAAATGGTTAACGATGTAATTAAAACCCTTGGCCGACCCGAACAAATAGCGAACGAAGATGACGCTGAGCAAACTAGCTCATTCGAGAGTGATAGTGAACGAAGCACGACTCGGCGTAGGTTTTATCGCGATAGCGAAAATGCAATCATTGCAGGTGTGGCCTCAGGGCTGGGCCAGTATTTTGGAATCGAACCTCTTGTTTTCCGAATTCTTTTTGCCGTACTTTTGTTCGCAAACGGGCTAGGTGCTATTATTTATGCTGTAATGTGGATTGCGGTTCCTAGGGCGGAAACAACAAGGCAGCGAATGGAGATGAAAGGCGAAGACATAAACTTTTCAAATCTTGAAAAAAACTTACAAGAAGAAATCAATAAGGTAAAGCAGAATATGGAAAAAAGAAATCTATCGGGATTTTTCGAAAGAGTATTTAGCGCTTTTGGTAAAATTTTTATTGCCATTGGGAAAGTGCTAGGGGGCATAGTAAAGGTTATGGCAGTAATATTTGCAGTTGCATTCATTAGTATTGGTCTAATTCTCCTATTGTTAACAACAATTTCGTTATTCTTTGGAGGTGTAATCGTTTCAATAATCCCATCGTACAGCGGGATAACCATTTCTGAACTAATAGGCACTACATTCGACATTGGTTCTACCCTGTGGGTTACCATTCCTGTATATTTTGTAATTGCCATCCCATTAATTGCCATTGTTTTTGTTGGGCTACGAATGATTTTTCGCTTTAAAATGCGCGATTCAGTTGCATTTGTTACAGGTGCAACAGCTTGGATACTGGCTGTAACCATCCTGGCATTTGTGCTTTTCTTTCAGGCTCGAAGCTTCTCCATACGCGAAACTGTAAAGGATGTACTAGTGCTTAAAATGCCAAACGATACTATTAATACGCTAAGGTTTACCGCAGATATTGATCAGCTTGAGCAATTTGAAAACGGTCAGCGTATGCTTTTTCTCGATGAGTTTATTGTCGATTATAGCCTAGGCGAGCAAGCGATAATGGGAAAACCAAAAATTTATATTGGGAAAAGCACAAGCGACAGCTACGAAATTGTGCTTGAAAAAAAATCGAGGGGTGCAACAAAACAGCTTGCTCGTCGGAGTGCTGACGGAATATCGTTACCCTACAAGTTTTACGATAATAATTTGCAAGTAAATCCCTACTTTATCCTTAAAAGAGGTGATAAGTGGCGCGCTCAAGACATTGAAGTAACGCTTAAAGTACCAGAAGGGAAACGGGTGTACATCCATAGTAGCCTTGAGCCTTATTTGAGCTCCGATCAGGACTATTGCCTATGCTGGCCCGATGAGATGGTTAATCGTCTGTGGTTAATGAAAGGCGAAAGACTTGTGGAGGTTAAGTAAAAAAAATTGAAAAGTTTTGTCACTCAAAAAAAAGCTTTTATATTTGCCACGCTTTTGCAGAAAAGCAAAATTAGGATTGACCTATGGTGTAATGGTAGCACAGCAGATTTTGGTTCTGTCGGTCAAGGTTCGAATCCTTGTAGGTCAACAAAAAGCCCCTGAATTTTCAGGGGCTTTTTTTATATCTGTTAGCCTCCCAAAAACCATGAAATATGAGTGCAATTTGAGCATATAAAGCAAGTCGCACTTCTGTTGGCCCAGTCGAGGTTGAAAAATGAAGCTAAAGCGGTATTTAGCTGAGCCCTTTTGGTGTAAAATTGATCGTTATTACATACCGGACATCGTAGGGCATTCCCTTTTACATCAACGGTTTGTGGTTTTTGCTTATTGAATAAACCCATGGTTTAAATGATTTAATTTACTTTTATGAAAGCTAAATTAAACATTTACGGTTTTGCAAACTCAATTTTGTAAGTTTAATTAGCTGTTTTTTAAACCAACCGACAAAATATTGTTCTATCTTCGTAGTTTTATAACCGAACTAATTAGTATTTATATGCTTCTACTAAAACGAGCCTTTGCCTTTATTATCGTGTTTTGTTGTATAGGTTTCTCTGCTTTAGCACAGGAATCGTGGTCTCTACAACAATGTATTGAGTACGCACTCGAGAACAACATTCAGGTTAAGCAGCAAGAGCTGAATATTAGGCTCAACCAAAATCAGCTTATTAGGGCAAAACATGGGGCCTATCCAAATTTAAATATTTCGGGCAATCATAGTTACAGCTTCGGGCGCTCAACTAACTTTATAACAAACCAAAAGGAGCGTAACGATATTCAATCAACTAGTATGTCAATTAGCTCGCAGGTTACGCTTTTTAATGGCTTGCAGCTTACAAATACCAAGAGGCAGGAGGCGTTAAACTTACAGGCAAGCATTAGCGATGTTGAAAAGCTTAAGAACAGCATTGCCCTTAATATTGCCGCGGCCTACTTGCAAATACTTTTTAGCGATGAGATAGTTGAATCGAATAAAATGCAGCTTGAGCTTAGCGCTATGCAAGTTGAGCGAACAAGAAAGCTGGTTGAGGCAGGGAGTTTACCCGAAGGAAACCTAATGGAGATTGAAGCTCAGCAAGCATCGGATGAATTGCAGTTGGTAAACGCACAGAATCAGCTCGATATGGCATATCTAAGCCTAACACAACTCCTCGATCTCCGTACAACCGAGGGTTTCGCAATACAAAAACCACAAATTGATGCTTTAAACCAGGATCCAGTTATCACAAATACAGCACAATTATTCGATCAAGCCCAAACTTTTTTACCCCAAATACAAGGAGCGCAAATACGTGTTCTTAGCGCAGAAAAGGGCGTGTTAATTGCGCGAGGCGCACAAAGCCCAAGGTTATCCCTTGGTGCAAGTTATGGAACTGGATCTCAGTTTTCACTTCGCTCAAACTCGCTTTTTGCCGAAGATCCATTTTTCGATCAAATTAAAGATAATGCCAATACAAACGTATACCTTAGCCTTTCAATTCCAATTTTCAACGGTTCTCAGGTCAGAACATCAATATCAAACGCTAGAATAAACCTAGATAATGCTCGTTTAAGCCTAGAGCAAGAAAAAAATGTGCTTTTTAAAGATATTCAGCAAGCACAAGCCGATGCAATAGCAGCATACAACAAGTTTAAGGCTACCGAGAAGAATTTAACGGCTATTCAAGAGGCCTTTAGGTATACCGAACAGCGGTTTACGCTTGGTTTGGCAAATTCACTCGATTATACAACATCGAAAACCCGATTAGCAAAGGCGCAGGCCGATTTGCTGAGCGCAAAGTATGAGTACATTTTTAAAACTAAAATATTAGATTTTTACAAGGGTATTCCCCTAAGCATTTAACATAACATTTCCCATGAAATCAAAAAAACTTTTACGGTATCTGCTTATTGCCGCTGTTGTACTTATCGTATTTGCCATAATAGGCAAAAAGAAGGGCATGTTTGGTAAACCCGAAACTATTGATGTTGTGGTTGAAAAGCCCGAATACCGGACAATAATCGAGAGCATATCTGCCAATGGAAAAATTGAGCCAGTTATTGAAGTTAAGATTAGTCCCGAAGTATCTGGCGAAATTATTGAGCTGCCAGTTAAAGAAGGAGATAAGGTTGAAAAAGGTAAACTTCTATGCCGAATAAAACCCGACACCTATATTTCAATTCGTGAACGGGCCGAGGCAGCTGTTAACTCATCAAAGGCTCGTTTGGCTCAGGCTCAAGCCCAGCTACAACAATCGGAATTGGCCTTTAATAGGAATAAAACGCTATTCGAACAGAAAGCAATCTCAGAGTCGGAGTTCGAAAATGCTCGAACCTCGTTACAGGTTGCCAAGGCCGATGTAAATGCCGCACTTTATAACGTGAGTAGCGCTGAGGCATCTCTTAAAGAAGCCAAGGAAAACCTTGCTAAAACAACTATTTACGCGCCTATGAATGGTACCATATCAAAGCTTAGCGTTGAACTAGGCGAGAGGGTTGTGGGAACAGCGCAAATGGCTGGTACAGAAATTCTTCGAATTGCCGACTTAACCCGCATGGAGGCCAGGGTTAGCGTTAATGAGAACGACATTGTAAGGGTAAAACTTAACGATACATCGTTAATTTATGTAGACGCATACCCCGATCAGATTTTCAAAGGTGTTGTAACTCAAATTGCAAACTCTGCAAGTGTTACAGGTGTTGCTACCGATCAGGTTACAACTTTCGAGGTTAGAATTCTTTTAATGGAAAATTCCTATACACACTTGGTAACCGACAGAAAACCCAACCCGTTCAGACCGGGCATGTCAACAACTGTAGATATTCAAACAACCACTAGGTATAATGTGCTTTCGGTACCAATTCAAGCCGTTACTACACGCTCCGATTCTGTATCTATAAATGCAGGCAGCCTTTCTGAAGAAAATGAAAACACCACCGAACAGGCTGAAAAGAGTAAGCTGAAGGAGGTAGTTTTTATTGCAAAAGGCGATACAGCGTCAATGGTATATGTTAAAACCGGAATTCAGGATAACAGGAATATTGAAGTTCTCGAAGGCTTAACCGATAGCGTTGATGTTGTTGTTGCGCCTTTTAGCGCAATTTCCAGACGTTTGCAAGATGGAAAGCTAGTAAAGAAAGTAACCCAAGATAAGCTGTTCCAAAAGTAGCTGTTTGCACATTTTTAAATGAACACAATTTTATGCATTGAAACAGGTACTACTACATGCTCTGTTGCGCTTGGGCAGAATGGCGAGCTAATTGACTTTGAAGAAAGCCACGACCCAAACAATAACCATGCAAAGTACCTAACGCAGTTTATCAGCGCATTGCTTAAGCGGCATAGCCTTTCAGCAAAAGAGTTGTCAGCAGTATGCGTTGGCAAAGGGCCAGGCTCTTATACCGGCCTTCGCATTGGTGTTTCTGCAGCTAAAGGGATTTGTTATGGCGCAGGAGTTCCGTTGGTTGCAATAGGTAGCCTCGAAGCAATGGCTCAGGGAGCAATTTCTAAAATAGCAAAAGAAGAGGTGGCAATACCCGATTTTTTATGCCCAATGATTGATGCACGGAGAATGGAGGTTTACACACAACTCTTCACCCCTAATGGCACTGCACAATCTGATGTTGAAGCCATGATTCTCGATGATTCGTCTTTTAGCTCACCGCTAGCCAATAGTAAAATCTTGTTTTTTGGCAACGGATCGAGCAAAGCCAAGGATTTGTTAAAGTCGGCAAATGCTCTGTTTTTAGATGATTTTTTACCCTCGGCACGGTTTATGATACCTCTTGCAGATAAATTGTATAACCAAAGCAAGTTTGAAGATGTTGCCTACTTTGAACCATTTTATCTTAAGAACTTTGTTGCAACAGTTGCTAAAAATAAGGTTTTGGGGCAAAAAAAGTAAGCCTTATTGTTCGCTTTTTTTCCTTTTAGCATTATCGGTTAGTGCGGCATTTGGACAACGCCACGAAGCCTTTAAGGTTGGAGAAAAGTTGGTTTATTCAATCCATTACGGTATTGTCAAGGGAGGGAAAGCCGTCCTTGAAGTTAAAGAAGGAACCTACAACGATAAAAAGGTTAACCATTTATACCTAAATGGGAGAACAGTGGGACTGCCCGATAAGCTATACAGCGTTAATGATACCTACGAAAGCTTTACCGATCCTGAAACCGATTTGCCCTACATGGCAATCAGGGATATTAAAGAAGGGCGATACACAAAGTACACCGAACAAACTTTTGATCATTGGACGCGTACCGATTCCACAATAGTATACAGTACCGATACCGGCGAAGTTTTAGCGCCCAAGGATTGCAACGATATTCTATCCGCCTTCTATTACCTGCGTAATCATCATTTTCATAAACCCTTAAAAAAAGGCGATATTGTGGTGGTTGAAACCTATTTCTCTGATGAACTTTATACCCTTAGGGCACGATTTATGGGTTACGAAACCATTAAAACCCGTCTGGGAAGGGTTAATTGCATGAAGTTTATACCTGTTGTTATTACGGGTAGGGTTTTTAAAAATGAGGATGATATGATTATCTGGTTCTCAAACGATCGAAACTTTGTGCCTATTCGTATTCGGTTTAATATCTTTTTAGGAGCAGTTTATTGCGATTTGGACGAGTATAAGGGGTTAAAACATCCCTTCGAAGCCATCCTTAAGTAGCAGGTTTTGCAAGCTTTATGATAAAAAGTTCCTATTAATGCTGCTGAAAAAAATCAAATTGCTATTTTTGCTCCCGAAAAAAATAAAAACTATGGCTACAACAGCAGATTTCAGAAATGGTCTTTGTATCGAATACAATGGGAAATTATATAGTATTGTACAGTTTCAACACGTTAAGCCTGGAAAGGGTGCCGCATTTGTTCGTACCAAGCTAAAAAACCTCGAAAACGGTAAGGTAATTGAGAACACTTTCAACGCAGGTGTAAAAATTAATACAGTTCGTATTGAGCGTAGGCCATATCAATTCCTTTATAAGGACGATACCGGATACCACTTTATGCACCAAGAAACCTTTGAGCAAATTATGCTTAATGAGGCTCAGGTAGAGAATACAGATTTGTTTAAAGAGGGACAATACGTTGAGATAGTTGTTCATGCCGAAAACGAAACCGTACTTTCCTGTGAACTTCCACCTTTTGTTGAACTTGAGGTAACCTATACCGAGCCTGGACTAAAAGGTGATACAGCATCCTCATCAGCACTTAAACCAGCAACCCTCGAAACCGGAGCGAGCATAAATGTTCCATTGTTTATTGAGATAGGAGAAAGAATAAAGGTTGATACCCGAACTCGTGAGTATTCCGAAAGGGTTAAGTAAGAAGAGTGTTTTTTATACTGATGCCACTTTTTTCTTTAAAAAAAGAAGTGGCATTGTTATTTTATGTAACTTAAACACTAGTATTAAGGTATAACAAGTTTAGCTATTATACTGTAACCATTAACTCATAGTATGTCGTTTACCTCGTCGAAAAGGCTAAAGCTAAGTACTTTTAAACTTAATGCACTACTTGCAATGGCGCAAGCTATTAATGGAGAAATGCGGACTGAGGATTTAATGGAACGCTTTCGCACAATACTGAACGACGACCTTGAGATTGATAGAATACTCTTCTTTAAATACGAGGAAAAATGGGAACTTCTACTTTCAACTAATTGTCCTGAGTGTCTTTGTGGTGATATTGATGTTGAACGTGATTTGCTCGAGTTTACCGAAATATCATTTGTTAGTACAGCCGAAAATAGGGTGCTGCAAGAGTTTGATATTGTTATACCAGTAATTCAGAACAATGTACCTTTGGCTTATGTGCTTATTGCCGATACCAAAGATGAGGCAAAAGGGGTGAGCGCCACCATAAAGCACCTGAATTTTGTTCAAACCCTCTCAATAATCATTTTTGTTGCCATTGAGAACCTAAGGCTTTTCCATAAAACATTGGAGCAGGAAGCCATGAAAAAGGAGCTGGAGCTTGCATCGAAAATGCAAAACCTGCTAATTCCTAATCAGGATAACCTTCCACAAACAGCTGAGGTAAAAATCCATTCGTATTACCATCCACACTCCGAGGTGGGAGGCGATTTTTTTGATGTTATTCCGCTTGAGCGAGGCGAAATAGGATTTTGTATTGCCGATGTTTCTGGAAAAGGAATGGCTGCAGCAATTCTAATGTCAAACTTTCAGGCAAACTTAAGGGCATTATTTACTCACGATATTACGCTTACAGGCTTAGTTAAGAAGCTGAATTCACGAGTTTTGGAGACTGCCAAAGGTGAGCGCTTTATCACCATTTTTATAGGTAGGTACAATCCAACTCGTAAAACCTTAGAGTACATAAATGCAGGGCATAACCCTCCAGTTTTTTACGATAGTAAAACCCAGCAAATAGCCCTTTTAACCTCTGGTTGTGTTGGACTTGGCATGATTGACGATATCCCAGTAATGAGCGTTGGTTCGCTAAGGCTAACTTCTCCATCAAGGCTAATTTGCTATACCGATGGGTTGGTTGAGTATAATCAGGGAGATAAGGTTATTATGGATCATAGCCTTATTGAGCAATGCATTGCCGAAGATAAGTCGGTTAAGAACGCAGTAGAGAGTATTGTTCAAACTCGAATTAACCAGCAAGAAGCCAATCAGATTGAGATTTTCGACGATATATCTATCCTAGGTTTCGACTTTAGCTAGCAATTGTTTTAGCTATATTCTTGTAATGGTATTCAAGCGCAAGTATTATTGCCATTGATCCCCAAAATGGTGCTGCAATCTTATCCATGTCGAGAAAGTTATTCAAAATACCATGGAAAACATAGCCAACTAGCCCCATTAAGCATCCTATAATGATGTTACGATGTTCACGGGTGATATCTTTTCTCTTCAGAAGGTTAAAGCCTGTAATAAGCGCTAAGGCGCAAATAAACACAAATGCAATTGCTGCCGGTAATCCGGCTTCCGACATTAGCCCTAAATACTCGCTGTGCGCATTTCCCCAGTTACCAAAGTTTGTGCTTATTATGGTTCTGTTATGGCTTTTTTGAAATGGGGCATACACAAACTGGTAGGTTCCAGGTCCCCATCCAAACATTGGCCGTTCAGAGAACATGCTAAGTGCAGCATCCCAGCGGTTAATCCTTTCAAGGTTCGATGCGTCGGAGCGGATATTGTATATCGATTTAACATGTTCGGCTAAATTTCCGCTGGAGTCGGTGGTATTCTGCTCAAATTTCCACATAATTTCATCCTGAAAGGTGAAAAAGAGAGCTGCTATAATTGCACCCGTAACCAGTATGGTTCGAAGCTTTATTTTTAAAAGGATAAGCACCCAAATACCTATCGACAAAACAAGGCTTAACCATGCCGCTCTAGAGTATGATAGAACTAATGCTATAGTGAGAAAGCCAGTAAGCCCCCAGCCTATTAGCTTATAAACTCTTTTTTTTGCATTAAAAGAGAGAACTCCAATAAACGGTATAGCAAAAGCAAGGGTTGCTCCGTACGAAGTATGGTCGATAAAAAATGGAGCCGATGAGTTGTAAGCCGAATGATGGTTTAGTAAACCCACAGCCGACTGTTTAACTATTGAAAATATGGCAACAACTGTAAGACCAACTGTAAAAAGTGCTAAGAATACATTTATTCTGCTTAAATCTTTTTTAAAGAGGAAATATGCTAAGTAAAAGAAAACGCCAATAAACCAAAATCTTACAAAAAAATACTTAATGGAAACTAAAGGCATTTCACTGGGAATTACACTAATGAGAATCCATCCTAGAAAGAAAAGCATTGAAATGAATAGAGGGTGCCTTAAAAGCTCTTTTTGAAAGTAATTCTCCTTAAGCGATTTTAGAATTAGCATAAGCAAAAGAAAGACTAACATGGGTTCGGTTGGAAACCAAAAGTCGAACGAAAGGCCTGGAATTATTCTGCGTAATGGAACCGAAAGCGGCACAAGCAGAGCAAGACCGTAAAAGAGTTTTGTGGGCGCAAAAAACACCCACATACCCGCCAAAAGGACAAATGGAATTATGCTGAGAATTGTTGATTGTTGATAGGTTGAATAAGAGTTTACAGCAACAAACAAAAGGCTCAGTATAACAACAAGAGCTATTTCAATTTTACTTCTCACTAACCTTTGGGGGATATATTGATGTACGGAAAAAATCGACTAAAACAAGTAGGAATATAGCAAAGAACAGAGCCGATAGGGTAGAAACAATAATTATTGAAAGTTTCTTTGGTTTGGCTTTTTTATCAGAGGGAGTTGCCCAATCAATTACAAACTGTGAAGGAACGGTTCCCTCTGCCTCAAGTTTTAGGAAGTGAAGACTTTCCTGCATATCCACAATTTGCTTTGATTTATTGAGGATATCGTATGATAATCGGGTGTATTCACCTCCATGTTCTGCTAATTGTTTCATGTAGTTGCTTAGTCTATTTGCTGCAGTTGTATTACCTGACGCAATAGCCTCAGCATATACCTTGGTAATCTCTTTTGCTTGGTAGGGTATGTCAAGTGCTCCTTGAGACATAACTTTTGAGAGACTATCGGATAAACGGCTATGCTCTTGCATGGCTTCATCGTATTGTTTTGTAGCCGCCTTAAGCGCTATTTTCGACAGGTCGCTTTTTGTTTTACGCATTAGGCTATCGGCAACTGTTACAACAGTATTTGTAATGCTTGCAGCTTTTTGGGGTGAAACATCAAAAGCGCTAATACGAACGGTCCTGTACTGAGAGCGACTAAATGAAACATTAGATGCGAATTTGCTATTGACTTTGGTCCAAGCGTGTAAACTGTTTGGGTCAATTTCGTAATTCTCAAAAAGGTTTTCCTTTTCAATTACTGTGTGCCTTAGGCTTTCCGATGAGAGGACTTGAAGCAAATGCTCCACCTCCTCATCCTTACCAAAAACGGTAAGGCCATATGGTCTTGTTGGCACAAAGACATCTTTAGAGGTTTGTGTTGCCTTTGCCGGAATGAGGGTTGCTGATGATTGAAAAGTAGGCGTTATAAGGAACGCAACAACTGTAGATGCTGCGAATGCAATGGCTGTTATTGTGGCAAGTAAAATTTTTCGTTTCCATACCATTTGAACCAAGTTGGTTCCGTTTAGGTCAAAATCGGGTAGTTTGTTTTCCATGGCTTGCTTGGTTTATTTGCTAGTCAACCTTAATTAGGTAATAGTTTTTTTTCCCTTTTTGAATAAGGATGTATTTGTTGTTAATAAGATTTGATTTGTTAATAGTCATCTCTGGGTCGTTAATCTTATCCTTGTTAATGCTAACTCCTCCACCTTTAACGGTTCTGCGGAGCTCGCCTTTTGAAGGAAAAATTTCGGTTTGTTCAGCGGCTAGCTCACTAAACGTCACGCCGTTTTCAATTTGGGCCATTTCCACATTATACATTGGCACACCTTCAAAAACGGAAAGGAACGTGTTTTCGTCTATTCGATGTAGAATTTCTGAGGTTGATTTGCCAAACAGAATCTGCGATGCTTCAACGGCCGAATTGTAATCTTCTTCGGAATGCACCATAATGGTTAGTTCCTTGGCAAGTGTTTTCTGAAGTTTCCGCTCGTGAGGAGCCAGCTTATGCTCGTTTACTAGATACTCGATTGTGCTTTGGTCGAGCAGTGTAAATATTTTGATGTACTTTTCAGCATCCTCATCAGATGTGTTAAGCCAAAACTGGAAGAATTTGTAGGGTGAGGTTAGGTTTCGGTCGAGCCAAACGTTTCCTTCTTCGGTTTTTCCAAATTTTCCGCCATCGGCTTTTGTAATAAGAGGACAGGTAAGTGCATAGGCTTCACCGCCAAGTTTTCTTCGTATTAGTTCGGTCCCAGTGGTTATATTGCCCCATTGATCGGATCCGCCCATTTGCAACTTGCATCCGTTTTGTTGGTACAGGTGGAGAAAATCGGTTCCCTGAACTAGCTGATAGGTAAACTCAGTAAACGACAATCCTGAGCCAGACTCGCCGCTAATGCGTTTTTTTACAGAGTCTTTGCTCATCATGTAGTTTACGGTAATGTGCTTGCCTATGTCGCGAATAAAATCGAGAAACGAGAACTCCTTCATCCAATCATAGTTATTCACCATAATCGCTGCGTTGGGAGTATCCATCTCGAAGTCAAGAAACCGAGCGAGTTGATTTTTCAAGCACTCCTGATTATGCCTAAGCGTTTTTTCATCGAGCAAATTCCGCTCTTGCGATTTTCCCGATGGGTCGCCAATCATACCTGTAGCGCCACCAACAAGCACTATTGGTTTATGTCCGCAACGCTGAAAGTGCTTTAGCATCATTACCGATACTAGGTGGCCAATGTGAAGCGAATCGGCAGTAGGGTCAATTCCTACGTATGCAGAGGTCATTTCTTTTTGAAGTTGTTCTTCTGTTCCGGGCATCATATCGTGAATCATGCCGCGCCATTCGAGCTCTTTAACAAAGTTCATGTGCAAAAAATTTTGGCAAAGATAAGGAAATCGAGTAAAAATCTGATTTATACTTCTGTCTTATTCTCTTCGGGAGAACTAAACGTTTCCTCAATGTTGCTTTTTATTTCATCGAAATTAAGATAGGGGAATATTGCAGGAGCAATGCGTTTAATTGGTCCGTAAAGTATTGAGTTGCTCCCAAAGCTGTCGGGAATAATCTTAACCCTATCGCTTACTTTGCCAAGTAGCAAAAGAATTACGCTAAATATTAGGGCGGTTTTTAATACGCCAAAAACAACACCTAGAAGTTTATTCACAGTACCCAGAAAAGCAAGATTAAGAATACCCTCGGCTAAAACGCCAACAAAGTGAACGGCTACAACTAGAGCCGCAAATGTAACGGCAAAAGCGATTAATGGCAGATATTTAGTGTTAACCGAAAAATGTTCAGTTATTAAACTCGCGGTATAATCGGAGAAGTGAATTGCTCCCCAAATACCTAAAATTAGAGCAATTAGGCCAGCAGCCTGACCTATTAGTCCTTTGCGAAAACCGTTGAAGCCTGCATAAATAAATATGGCCACCAGAATAATATCGAGTATGCTCATTGTAGTTTATTTTTTTCGGGTAGTTATATAATCGATTAGCATATTTAGCGATTCTTTATAATCAGAGTTGGGGTATGTTTCGAGAATTCTTTTTGATTCTGAGGCGTAGAATTGCATCTTCTGCTTTGCATACTCTACACCACCTTGTGCAACGGTAAAGCTAATTATCTCTTCCACAGCCTTTGAATTTTGCTTGCTTTTTCTTAAAAGTTTTTTAACTCGCAATTGCTCACTATTATTAACCTTCGAAAGGGCGTGTATTATAGGAAGCGTAAGCTTATTCTCTTTAATATCGTTGCCTGTGGGCTTGCCAATAATTCCCTTTGGCTCGTAGTCGAAAATATCATCCTTTATCTGAAAAGCAATTCCAAGGTTTTCGCCAAAATTATACATTTTCGCTAAGTTTTCAGCCGATGCATTTGCCGCTTGCGCACCATTTACTGCGCAAGAGGCTAGGAGCGTTGCCGTTTTTTTTTTGATAATATCAAAATAGATATCCTCATCAATATCCATTTTTCGCGACCGCTCAATTTGCATTAGCTCACCTTCACTCATTTCCTTAACGGCTTTGCTCATGTGTTTCAGCAGTTCGAATTCATCATTCTCAATGGCCACAAGCAAACCTTTTGAGAGCAAAAAGTCGCCAACCAAAACAGCAATTTTCGAACGCCAAAGAGCATTAATCGAAAAGGACCCTCTGCGCTCGTAAGCTTCGTCAACCACATCATCGTGAATTAGCGTAGCGGTATGGAGCAACTCAATCATCGATGCGGCAACATAAGTCGAATTTGTTATTCCGCCGTTTAGTCCCGATGTGAGAAACACAAGCAAGGGCCTTATCTGTTTGCCTTTTCGGCGATATATGTAGTTAGTAATAATGCCAAGAAGCGGAACCTTGCTTTTCATTACATTGCTGAAGTAGCCCTCAAACTTTTTCATCTCCTCAGCAACTGGCACTCTAATGCTATTTGGGTTTAACACGAATTTGCTAGTTTATTAATTAATTGAATACAACAAATTAACTATATTTTTTCTGTTTATGCTCAATATCCTCCTTTCAAATTTACTCTTTGGCTCTTTTACAAAAAATCAGGAATAGCAATTAACTCAAAATATTCATTAAACCCATTAATTTATAAAAGTATTTATATATTTGTATCATATCAATATGACAGTGTTATGGGTAAGGTAAAGGATATTAAGATAGAAGAGCTGGAGCATGCAGCAGGAATGCTAAAGGCAATGGCACATCCAATGCGCATAGCTATTCTTAATTTTTTAGAGGATGGTAACAGGATGACGGTTACCGAAATTCATGAGAGGCTTAATATTGAGCAATCAACAACATCACATCACCTCGGAATACTTAAGGATAAGGGCGTTTTGTCGTCAAAAAGAGAGGGTAAAAACACCTACTATTTTTTGAAGAACGACAACCTTTCAAAAATAATGGAATGCCTAAGCAAGTGTAAAGCATAACAAACACCTAAGCGTTCAACTCTCTTTCTATGCTTTATCTGCTTTAATAAATCATTTTCGTAATATAGAGCACTAGCCAATGTCAAAAATTAGGTTAACCAAAGAGTTTACTTTTGAAATGGCCCACCTGTTGGAGGGATACGATGGACCATGCCAGAACATCCATGGTCATTCGTATAGGCTTGAGGTTACCGTTATAGGTTCTCCAATTGCCAATAAGGCAAATCCAAAGTACGGAATGGTGATGGACTTTGGCCAGCTTAAAGGCATTGTTAAGCACGAGGTGGTTGACCGTTTCGACCATGTGCTTATGGTAAACAGCGAAAGCAAGCTTTTTAGCGTTAAAGAAAAACTCCCCTTTGGTAAGGTACTACCTGTTAACTTTCAGCCAACATGCGAGAACTTGCTTTTACATATTGCCGAGCTAATAGCGAAAAAGCTTCCTGCTGAGGTTAATCTACATCATCTTAAGCTACACGAAACGGCAACAAGTTATGCCGAATGGTTTGCAGCCGATAATGAGTAGTTAAGGGTTATAGTAATTCCCCATCTTTTTTAAAATAATTTTTGTGTCTTGTTCTACACATTTAGTTGAGCGGTATAGTTCAGCCTAATTAATCTTTGTACTTTTGAAGAAACTTAATAAATTTCATTAATCCTTTCAAAATATGTCCTCTAAAACCCTTCTAGTACTCGATGCCTACGCCCTTATTTACCGTGCATATTTCGCGTTTATTAGCCGTCCAATAAAAACCAGTAAAGGCCAAAATACCTCTGCCATTTTTGGTTTTACCAAATCGTTGCTCGATGCGCTAAAGCGGTTCGACCCTACGCATATTGCTGTAGCTTTCGATATTTCGGGTAAAACCTTTAGGAGCGAAATGTACCCCGATTATAAGGCAAACCGTCAGGAAACACCTGAAGACATCCGCTCGGCCATTCCTGTTATAAAAGATATAATTCGGGCAATGAACATTACTATTCTCGAAAAGCAGGGTTACGAAGCCGACGATATTGTAGGTACATTAGCCAAAAAGGCTGAGCCTGCCGGATTTGAGGTTATGATGATGACCCCCGATAAGGATTACGGCCAGCTGCTAACCGATAAGGTTGTAATGGTAAAGCCCTCGCGTAGCGGTGCCGACATTGAAACGGTTACGGCAGCCGATTTTTGTAAGAAGTATGGCATTACCAATCCTTCTCAATTCAAGGATATTTTGGCATTATGGGGCGACTCGTCCGATAATATTCCGGGTGTGCCTGGGATTGGAGAGAAAACAGCAGCCAAGCTAATTGCTCAGTATGGTTCAATCGAGGAGATTTACAATAAAATAGATGAGCTCTCTAAAGGACAGCGAGAGAAGCTGCTTGAGAACAGGGAGCAGCTTAATTTAGCCCGAGTGCTGGTTGAGATAAAAACCGATGTGCCTGTTGATATCAATTTCGATAGGCTTGAACGAACCCAGCCAAATTCCGAAGAGCTAAAAAAGCTATTCGACGAGCTAGAGTTTCGTGCGCTATCACGCGATATTTTCGGTGAGGCAAAATCGCAGGAAAAGCCCAAGGCTGTGCAAACATCGCTTTTTGGCGATGCTGATTTTCATTCACCCCTAATCGAATCGGCTCTTAACACCATAACCGATGTCGAGTACAGCTATAAGCTAGTGGAGAATGAGACAGATATTGACGAGCTAGTAAAAATCTTATCGAGTGTAGCAGAGTTTTCCTTCGATACTGAAACCACAGGGCTCGAGCATCATACATCGAAACTCGTTGGGCTATCGTTTTCAGTAAAAAAGCATGAGGCTTGGTATGTTCCCATTCCAGCTGATGAAGAGCAGGGTATTCGTATTCTAAATAAGCTAAAACCCGTTTTTGAGAACGACACTATTGCAAAGATTGGGCAGAATATTAAGTTCGATTTGCTAATGCTAAAGTACTACGGCATTGAGCTGTACGGAAAGCTAAACGATACCATGCTGGCTCACTATTTGCTCGAACCCGAAATGCGTCATAATCTTAACGTATTGTCCGAAAACCTCTTGGGCTATAAGCCCATTGAGATTGAGGAGCTGCTAGGTAAGAAAGGGGCTAGGCAGCTAAATATGCGCAATATCGATCCGAAAGAAATTACTAACTACGCTTGCGAGGATGCTGATTTAGCTTTGCAGCTAAAATCGATTCTGTGGGAACGATTAGTAAAGGAGAATTTGGATAGCTTGTACTATAAACTCGAAGAACCGCTTATTCGGGTTCTTGCTCAAATGGAGTACGAGGGTGTGACGATAAATAGTAAGGTGCTAAACGATTATGCCGTTGAGCTAAATAAGGAGTTGATGCAACTCGATTCGGAGATTAAGGAGATGGCTGGAGTGCCCGATCTCAATGTGTCATCGCCAAAACAGCTGGGCGAAGTGCTTTTTGAGCGGATGAAGATTGCACCCGATGCTAAGCGAACAAAAACCAAGCAGTTCTCCACTAGCGAGGAGGAGCTTATGAAGTATGCCGATAGCCACCCTATTGTAAGTAAAATTTTGGATTTCCGATCGGTTAAAAAGTTGCTATCTACATACGTTGAGGTGCTGCCAACGCTTACAAATAAGCAAACTGGTAAAATTCATGCATCCTTTAACCAAGCTGTTGCATCAACGGGGAGGCTAAGTTCGAACAACCCTAACCTACAAAACATACCTATTCGCGAAGAGCGTGGAAGAGAGATTCGGCGAGCGTTTGTGGCTTCAGGAAGCGAGTATACATTTCTTTCGGCCGACTACTCTCAAATTGAACTTCGATTGATGGCCCATGTTAGCCAAGACCCATCGATGCTTGAGGCTTTTCAAAGCGGAGAAGATATCCATGCAGCAACAGCATCAAAAATATTTAAGGTTTCGCTAAGCGAGGTAACCCGCGAACAGCGAAGTCGAGCAAAAACGGCCAATTTTGGGATGATTTATGGCATATCGGCATTTGGTCTTTCTCAACGGCTAGGTATTAGCCGAACCGAGGCAAAGGAGCTTATTGATGGGTATTTTGAAACGTACAAAGGGGTTAAGGCTTACATGGATAGCTGCGTGGAGCAAGCCCGTAAGAAAGGTTACGTTGAAACCATATACGGACGTAAGCGTTACCTTCCGGATATCAACTCAAATAATCAAACGGTTCGAGGGCTTGCCGAACGCAATGCCATTAACGCACCCATTCAGGGTTCCGCTGCCGATATCATAAAGGTTGCGATGATATCGATTCACCACAGAATAATGCAGCAAGGGCTTAAAAGCCGGATGATTATCCAAGTTCACGATGAATTAAACTTTGATGTTTACAAGCCCGAACTAGAGACCATGAAGGCTCTTGTAAAGGACTGCATGGAGAATGCCATAAAGCTTTCGGTTCCGCTTGAGGTTGATATGGGTGAAGGCGATAATTGGCTTGAGGCTCATTAGCGCTAGCTATGGAACAAGGCTGAAAGTATCTCCAGGGATATGGATATCCATGCGTATATTTTTGGCCCCCAGTAGGCTATCGGCTATCGTAACTTCTGCCTGAGTTGCATTAAGCACCATAACCTGACCTATGCCAAAAACCTTTGCTGTTGTACCTTCAACTAATATGGCAGTGGATTCATCAATACCAATAGCGAGCTCGTTTGGGTTTTCAATGGCTACAGATATGAGGCGGTTATTGCGCTCGCGCCATATGAAGTGCTGATCAATAATTGCCGATTCAATTAATCCTAAACCTTCGGTAAGCTCAATGTTTTTTGGTTGAATTGTTTTATAGCCATTCATTTGAGGGTGCATGAGCTGGTTTCCGGTTATCATTTTTTTGCTTTGAACAGCTGCACCTGCACTTGTGCCAGCAATTACCGATCCTTTTTTATAGGCATTGCGAATTGCATCGACAAGTGGAGTGCCCTTGGCAATTTTCATAAATCTATTCTGGTCGCCGCCCGATATATATACCATGCCAGCATTTTCAATTGAGTCAAGTTTGCTTTGCTCAAACTCCCCACCCTCATCAAAGTTAAACCAAGTGATATTTACTACGCCTTGATCCTTAAACTGTTTCATTGCCCAGTAAGCTGCCGTATCAACATCTTCGCTCGACATAGGAAGAACAACAATGTACTTTCCTTGCTCCACACCCGAAAGCTCAATTAGCTGCTTAACCATTTCCACAGGCCTTTTTCCCCCACCAATTATGTAGAGTTTACCTTTGGGTCCACAATGACTATTTGATGGGCTTTCATTGCACGATAATAGTGAAATTAATGCGATGAAAAGCAAGAGTGAAAAGCGAAGCTTGTTCATATTGTTATTTGTTTGGTGATACTAAAGTTATACAAGTACATTGAGTGTTACCCTTAACCGAATCGTATTTTTTTGATATATTTCGGAAGATTTCACAACATTACGTATGCCATGGTAAACCTTAGACGACCATCAAGAGAAACTAGAGGTGCGAAGTTTAGCACAAGATACCTGTCGTTAATCATTGCAGCTACAATGGCCTTGATTTTATGGGCGTATCAAAAAATTTATTTTCAACAGGCTTCCGTTTGGCTTTTAACTCTTGCCATAATACTGGCTGCCTTAGCTTTTGGCTTAGCAATTATGCATATTGTTAAAATTTGGAAAAACCGATCAAAAAATTGACAGCTACCTGGTTTTCACTGCTGCGAACAGTGTGTTGTTTGTTGATAATTAGACCTATTCGTAAAGCGTTTTTCTGCGTAAACCATATTATAGTTGGTTTTTCGCTAGTGCAAAAAAAATTGAATTTTATTGGATCAGCTCATTAAGGTTATCGTTATATTATTGCTGTGAAAAGCGGAAGTTTTTCTTGTTAAGCTCTATTTAAAATTTATTTGTATAGCCATATCTGTATTGCCTGTTAATAAAAGGCGAATTTTATTTTTTGAGTTACAGCTTTCCTGTATTCGCAAGTGTTTTTTTAAACTGATATCAGTCTTTGTTCCATTTGTTTTTGGTGTGAGTTTTTGCAAATAGGTTTTATCCCTATCTTCGTTAGTGTATTCGAGATTTAATATATTGATTATAAGTATGAAGTACATTGGAGCACATGTGAGCGCAGCAGGAGGCATAGAGAATGCACCTGAAAACGCAAGGAGCATTGGTGCTAAGGCATTTGCCTTATTTACAAAAAACCAAAGGCAGTGGGTTGCCCCACCGCTATCTCAGCAGAGTATAGCTTTGTTTAAAATGCTTTGCGAGCAGTACGGATATCTGCCAAAGCATATACTGCCTCACGATAGTTACCTTATTAACTTAGGGCATCCTGAAAAAACAGCACTAGAAAAATCCCGAGCCGCTTTTCTCGATGAGATGCAGCGTTGTGAGCTACTTGGGCTCGATAGGTTAAACTTTCATCCGGGAAGTTCTTTAGGTAAGGTGAGCGATGAGGACTGTTTAAATACTATTGCTGAAAGCATAAATATAACTCTTAATAAGACAGAAGGCGTAAAAGCGGTGATTGAGAATACATCGGGACAGGGTAATAACCTTGGATATACCTTTGAGCAATTAGCTTATATTATTGATAGAGTAAATGACAAAAGTAGGGTTGGTGTTTGTATTGATACCTGCCATGCATTTACTGCTGGATACGATATTAAATCGGCCGAAGGATACTCCAAAACATGGGATGATTTTGATAGGATTATTGGTTTTAACAGGCTAATGGGAATGCATTTAAACGATAGTAAAAAGGAGTTAGGTAGCCGAGTTGATAGGCACCATAGTATTGGTAAAGGCTTGTTAGGGATTGACGTTTTTAAGCGCATTATAAATGATTCGAGGTTTGATGATATTCCTATTATTCTTGAAACCATTGAACCTGAAATTTGGGCACAGGAAATATCGATGCTTTATGGCTTTGTGGAAAAGTAAACCCTAAGTCTTGTGCAAGTTTGAGCCTTTTTTGAGCGAAGTGATCTGTATGAATCAAATCAAACAAAAATTGCTATCCTTACGAGATTAGTCAGGATAGCAATTGTAATAGTGTAAAACTCTTGGTGTTTAAAAATCAAAACACGCTTTATCCCCTAACTGCAATAGATATTATTGTTTCAACTTTTCCATCGTTGTCAAGCACTGGCGAATAGGTTTCGTTTAGGGTTAACCTAGCACCAGCAATGGTTCCTTTAAACGCTCTTTGGCGAATAACCCCCTTGCGTAAATCGTCCCAAAATTCCTGATAGGAATTGTCATCGTCCGATTTCGCCCTGAAAAACTCTTCGTGATGCTTGCCTGCTACCTCAGCCGAAGTTTTGCCAAGTATTGCTTTTAGCGGATCGTTAATTCGGAGTATAAACCCATCGGGGGTATATTCCACTAAAAATGTGGTTGAATCAATTGCTTTAACAATTGCCTGGTATTCGCCTTCGTGCGTTGTTGCCTTATTTCTGAGGGTTTCTGCTTCGTTGGCTAACTTCTGGGCTTTTAGCTCGGCCATTTTAAGGTCGGTAATAATTTTGCTAATTCCCCAAGTTCCTACTACCTCGCCTTTTGTGTTTATTAATGGCATTTTTGTTGTCGACACCCATTGCTCTTTTCCACCGTCGAATTTTTCGTGCACTACGTTATCAACAACAGGTGCGTTTGTACGCATAATTTCTTGCTCTTCGAGGAAAAATTTCTCAGCATTCTCCTTGGTGTGAAAATCAAAATCAGATTTTCCTACTAGCTCTTCAGGCGCGTTTGCATTGAAAAGTTTTACCATCGATTTGCTTATCCTGATAAAATGGCTGTTCTCATCCTTAAAGTAGATGTAATCGGGAATGTTCTCCATTAGCGCATTTAAAAGGGTAATTTCCTGCTGTAACTCTTCCTGAATTTGTTCTTGTTCATGGCGTTTTCGTTCCATTTCTTCCTGAGTGGCCTGTAGCTCTTCCATGTTCTGACGCATTTCTTCCTCTTGCGCTAGCATCTCTTCGGCTTGCTGTTGCGATTTTGCTAACAGCTCCGAGGTGCGAACGTTTATTTTTGTGCTCGAAAGGGTAGCGCCAATGCTTTCGGCGAGCTTTTCAATAAATTCAATCTCAAACTTTTCGTAAACTCTAAACGAGGCCATTTCAATAACGCCCAACACGTTATCGTTGTATTTTAGGGGGACAAGAATGAGGCAGCGCGGCCTGTCTTTTCCCAAGCCACTACTTATGTTTATGTAGGTGCTTGGCACGTCGGTCATAAAAATTGTTTTTTGCTCCTTGAAGCACCGACCCACCAGCCCTTCGCCAATTTCAATGGTTTTGTCGAGGTACTTTCTTCTGTCGAATGCGTAGCATGCGGTCATCTCAAGGAATGGGTGATGCTCATCGTTATCGTTGATTACGAACACCCCTCCTTGGTTCGATTTGGTGTAGTCGACAAGATTTTTTATGGTGTTAAACGAAAGCTCGTTGAGGTTGTCGTTGTTTTGGCGAAGTATATCGCCAAATAGGGCCATTCCTTTTGTTGCCCAGTTCTGCTTTTCCTCTTCGGCTTTGCGTTCGTTTTCAAACTCTTTAGCCTTTTTTAGGCTTTTTTGCATTTCGATAAGCGAAATTCCAAGAATGTCTTTTTCGCCTAATAGCTTGTACTGTGCATCGAGATTGCCTTTTCCTATTTCGGTGGCAAAGTTTTCGGTTAGGTTCAACCCATCAATTAGCTTGTTAACCGATAGGGACATCTCCTCAATTTCATCCCCACTGCTAATAGTAAGTTTTTTGCTTCTATCTATATCGCCATGCGACATGTCGTTAAGTACAGTTGTGGTTTGGCGTATAGGGTTTGTTATTGAGCTGGCCACCCAAAAGAGGACAAAAGTAAGGACTGCCATTCCCAAAATGGCCACAATAATTCCATTAACAAGCGAATTTCGAGCATCAGCAGTAATTGCGCTATAGGGTATGGATAGGCCAACCGACCAGTGTGTTGACGATGAGCCAATTTTTACAGGTGCAACTATATAAAGAAAACGGTTACCCTCGTTTTCCCAATCGAAAGTGTATGAACCTCCACGTTTAACCTTTGCATTAATGCCATGAAGCATTTCAATTTCTGGGGAAACCTCATGAAACGACTTGCCTGCATTTAGTATGTTGGTATGGGCTACAATTGTACTATTATTTGATAGTAAAAAGGCCTGAGTGTTAGGGTATGGTTTAATCTGCTCAATGGTATTTTGAAACTTATCGAGCGTGATATCGACTCCTGCAAGTCCAACAAACTCGTTTTGATTTTGAATGGGTACGCAGATACTGGTTAGCAGAAACTCGTTTACCATATCAAATGTGTATAGGTATGGGTCGAGAATAACCTCTTGGTTAGAACTTTTTGCTAGGTAGTATCCACTGGTAGGTATGTCGCCGGTAACGTTTTTATGCTCAATCAAAATTTTGCTAAAGCCATGCTCCATAAACGCTGAAACTGAACGGCGGCCATAGTTTTTGTTGTAGTTTGGCTTGGTAGCAAAATACTCGAGGTTGTACCAAACCGAAACGTATCTAGGGTTGTCTTCAACAAGCCTTTTTGCAATATCAAAGTAAATGCTATCTCTGGCAATTGAATCGTACTTATAGTATCCTTGTAGCGATTGAGCCAGTGCTCTCGAAAAGCCTAGGTCAAGTTCAAGTTCAGCCTGAACCTGGTTGGCAAACTTCTCAGAGTAACTTTTGGCTATGGTTTGGGCATTGCCAATGGCCATTTTGTAAGTTCTATACTGTATGTAAAACCCAATGGCTGCCAATACAACAATAGAGGTTGCCAAAACGTACAGAAGCATTTTGGCTCTAATGCTCATTTTAAAGGAGATTTTCATATCGTAACGAAGGTTTTCAAGCCGTTAAAAGCGAACAGAATGCATTGCTGGAAAATAGCTGATGCCTTCCTTATCACGGTTAAAAATACGAAATGTTTTTTTAGTTGAACAACCTAAGCACCAATTTCGCCAATACATTTTTAAAACTATGCTGGTATGGTATTTAAAAAACATTAATTTAGCATCCAAATCTAATCTTGAATTGTAAAAACTTACGCATGCTAAGCTTTTTTAGAGTATCCTTTCTTTCTCTAGCGTTGTGTTGCAATTTTGCTCAAACAGCTTCTACTCAAGATTCACTTACTGTCAATAGGTTAATAAAGCGTTCAGCCGAGTTAACCCTTAATATGCCCGATTCGGCAATGGCTTATGCGTCTGATGCTATTTCGCTGGCCATAACAAATAAGGATGTTGAGGGGGAGATGAGAGCGAATCATCAGCTTGGTTACATTTACTACAATCTTAATAGCTTTGAAAAAGCTGAAATCCACTTCCTGCGCTCCAGCAAAATAGCAAAAGCAAATGGCTTTGCCAATGATCTTGCCCTTGCCTACAATCGCCTTGGAAATGTTTATCAGCTTAAAACAAACTACCTTAAAGCTCTCGATTTTTATGTTAAGGCATTGGATATTAATCGAGAGCAGGATAACAAACCCGAAATAGCCAGAACATTGGTTAATATGGCTAATGTTTATAGCGTTATTGGGCAGTATCAGCGCTCCATTGAGCATTTTTTGCAGGCAATGGATATTCACGAGAAGAGCGGAGACAAAGATGGTTTAGCTTGGACTTCGTTAGGTATAGCTCGACTTTTTAAGAAGCTTGATTTGCTCGATAGGGCCATGCAGTATGCCGAAAATGCTTTATCGTATTACCAAGAAGTTGAGAGAGAATCGGGTCGGAGCGTGGGGGTTACGCTTTCATTAAACGAAATTGGTAGCATTTTTCATAAACGCGGCAATTTCGATAAAGCCTTAGAATATGCAAATCAGGTTTTAGATATTAACAGAAAGAATAACAATTTGCATGGGCAATCGGCAAACTACCTTAGCTTGGGCGTTATTTACCTCGACATGCACAACAATAGCCTAGCAAAGCAGAACCTAAAACAATCGCTAGCTATTAAGGAGCAAATTGGCGATAGTATTGATATTGCTCCGCTATACCGATACCTTGGCCAGATTGACATGGAAGAGGGTAGGATTACTTCAGCCCAAAAGTACTTTAACCAAAGCCTTCGCTTTGCTCAGAAACACAGGTTGCTACCCGATATTAGCGAAGCTTACTTCAGCCTATCTCTTGTACACCAAAAGCAGAGCGATTATAAAAGATCGTTTGATGCTTATGTTAGCTATACCACATACAAGGATAGCCTTAACTCGAGCGATATTGCTAGGTTAGAGATGCAATACGAGTTTGAGAAGAGGGAGAAAGAGCAGGAGCTTTTAACCAAGCAACGTGAGGCTTTACAAGAAGCTAAACTTGAGAGACAAAGGGTGGTGCTCGTATTTTTTATAGTTGCGTTTTTACTTGTTGGCCTATTAGCCGGGTTTATTTTTTATAACTATAAGGAAAAACAGCGCATAAATCAGGTTTTGCTTAAGCAAAATAACGAGATTACAAGGCAGAATCGCGAAATTGAGAGCCAAAAGGAGGAGATTGAGCAGCAGAGAGATTTCGTTACAAAGCAGCGCGATCAGATAGCCGATCAACAGCGATTAATTACCGATAGTATTACCTACGCGAGCAGAATTCAAAGTGCCGTTTTGCCTGGCGAAGCCATGATGGACAGATTGCCTTGGGCATCGTTTGTTTTTTATAAGCCCAAGAATATTGTAAGCGGCGATTTTTACTGGGCAACAAAGCTAATTGACGGTAGAATATTGTTAGCAGCCGCTGATTGCACTGGGCACGGCGTTCCTGGAGCATTTATGAGCATGCTTGGAATTACTCTTTTGCGCGAAATATCAGGAAAGCCTGAGGTGACTAATCCAGCGGATATTCTCTATAAACTTAGGGAGATGGTTATCGTATCGCTAAATCAACAAGTTGGAAAAGTTGACCAGGCCGATGGAATGGATATGTCTATTGTAATTATAAATCCCGATACACTTGAAATGGAGTTTGCTGGGGCTTATCTTTCGGCAATAGTTGTTCGTAGTGGAGAGTTTAACATTTCATCCGATTCAATTAATCCGAGGATATCCCAGCTTAACGATATCTCCTTGGTTGAGCTCAGAGGCAATAAAATGCCAATTGGTCACCATGTTTCCGGTTCGCAACCTTTTACAAACCTAAATATTAACCTTAAAAAAGGCGATATGCTTTACCTTTTCTCTGATGGTTATGTAGATCAGTTTGGAGGTGAGCGAAATATAAAGTTCTTGCTACAGAACTTCCGATCGCTTTTAATGGATGTTTACCCTCTCGAGCTTAATGAGCAGAAGCAAATAATTGCCAAAACCATTGAAGAGTACAAGGGCGACAGAAAACAGGTAGATGATATGCTTGTTATGGGTGTTCGGATTAGCTAGCTTGTGTTTTACGCGCAGTTATTATTACGCTTTCGGTATGAGCATACCCATTCCCATTCGTAAAGCTGCCCGATGTTATCGGGTTAATCGAAATTACTTCGAAACCCATTTCGTGCAGCTTGTTACATTGTAATTCTATCTCTTTAGCCAAATCGTCAGAATCGACAACGCTATACTCATCGTATGTTTCTTTGTGTGTCCAATAAGTCGATCGGGTATGGATTACTATAGATTTATACATGTTAATTTGATTAGGTTTGCTAATACCATCAAACGAAAATTGCCGCTAATTGTTTGGGTTCTTCGAAAATTTCCATCTTCGATGCGACCATAGCCAATCTTGAGGCTTGCGGGTTATAACTTCTTCTAGCTTTTGTGCATAAAGTTTTGTTAGTTCTCCATCGTTAAGCTTGCTGGGATCAATAACTAATGGGGATAGCCTTACCTCATAGTAGCCTCGTTTTACACGTTGAATATCAATGTAAAAAGTGGGGAGGTTATAGCGTTTAGCATACTTTTCGGGGCCATATAGGAACGGAGTTTCTTGGTTAAAGAAATCTATCCAGTAAGCATTTTTTAGCATCTTTTTCGATGTTCGCTGGTCGGCTGCCATTACAAAAACTGTCCCTTTTCCAATATAGTCCTCAAAGGTATCAGCTGTATGCTCAATAGATGCAAGGGTTGTCCCGTATTTCATCCTATTTGACCGAACAAACCTGTCGATGTATGAATTGTTTAGCTTCTTGTAAAAGGCTACAACATGGGCGTTTATTTGCCCGCTTGCCGAGAGGCTGCCCCACTCCCAATTTGCGTAGTGTGCGGTAACCCCTAAAATACTTTGCCCCGATTTTATGTAAGGTTCAATAACTTCAGGATTAAGTACTTTGTGCCTCCTGGTAATTTGCTTGTGCGACATGCTGAAGGCCTTCACACCCTCGAGAAATACATCGGAAATGTTTTGATAGATGAGCTTAACCAGGCGTCGCCTACTCTTATCATCAATATGTGGTAGGCTTTTTTTAAGGTTATCGTTAATTACGCTTCTTCGGTAGCGAAATATTTTGTGTAAACAAAATCGGAACAGGTTTGAGAAAACGTATAGCAAGGGAAACGGCAAAACTCCCAATAGGATAATGCCAATAAAAAATGATAATGCGGTAATGATATCAATCAAAGTGATAGGATTTCCAATTGGTAAACTAGTTCATATGGCTAAAGTACAAAGTTAATTATTATATATGTTTTGAAGGTTACAGGACAACAAACAGATTTTTAGGTTTAATATGAAAGAAGGAATAATACTCCCACTATATCTTCACCATCTCCCTTTTCCTATTTGTAAATCTGGCAATTTCTTTATAGCCTAGCGCCTTGAGTTCGGCAATGGCATCGTCGAAAAATTGGCCAACATTCTGCTCAACATGAGCATCGGAGCCAAGAGTAATTGGTACTTTGTAGTGGGCTAGGCGTTCAAGGAATTGTGCCGACGGGTAAAACTCGTTGCAGGGCTTGGTTCTTCCGCTTGTGTTTACTTCAACCGTAACGTCGAAGCGCTTAAAAACTTGTGCTGTTTCGTCGTAGAGTACATCGAGGGGAAAGGTAGGGTAGAAAGCAAACTTTTTAGCAAGATCACAATGGCCAATAATATCGAATAATTTGGACTTTGCCGATTGTTGAACGAGCTTAAAGTACTGGCGATAAAATTTGTTTATGTCGGTGGTATCGTACTGGCTAATATCGGTATCAAAGTTCCAATCGTCAATAAAATGAACAGATCCGATTACGTAGTCAACGGGAAGTTTTGCAATTACCTCCTGAATTTGCTTTTCCATACCAAAGAAATAGTCCATTTCAACCCCAAACTTAACAACAACTCCTTTGGTGTCTCCCGATTGAGCATCGCGAACTCGATTAACCATTTCATCTATTCTGTCAATGGGCATGGCCCAGCTAACAGGTTTTATGCTAATGTGATCGGTAAACCCTATTTCGCCAATTCCGCGAAATGCAGCAGATGAAATCATTTGCTCGTGATCGTCGCGACCATCGGAGAGAAAGGTATGCATGTGGTAATCGAGCAGCATTTTACGAGCCTTTTTGTGAACAAACACTTTTCGTGTACGAAAAGTTCAACATATGAACACTTTCTAAAACTACCACCAATGTTGGTTAGTTTTAAAAACATGTTCACCTAAAGGTATGAAAAATACGGCTTATTCTCTTTTTATTGGCATAATAATAAAACGATTTATGCCAACATTATTTGACAAAACCGCACAGTTTATTGAGGGTATTCCAATTTATTTAGATACTACCAGAATACCTCTTTTTAAGCCAAATTTATTGGCTATCACTGTAAGATATGCCCCATTTGGTAAATCAGATATATCGATTCGGTTTACTCCTTGGTTTAGCTTTTGCGATTTTTTATGCTGTCCGCTTATGCTAGTAATTTCAATAAGTTCATAATCGCTTTCGCTCATATCTACATAAAACCAATTTGTTGCTGGATTTGGGAATATATTTAGTGTGTTGCTAGTTTTAACATGTATTGACGAAACTCCTGTTTTTGTGAGGACACCATCAATGGAGTACCAATACTCCCAATCGCCTGCGCTAGCATTTGTCCAGTCGGTTAGGTCAAAATACGGGGGATTTGTGTTATCTCCATTTAATTTTAAGACCCTCACTGCTTGTCCGCTGCAGTTCCAAGTTAAGGGTAATCCGCTTTCACAGGTTTCTGGTTGGCATCCTTGGGATATTAGAAAGTAGGCAAAATCGTCGTAGTTGGAGTTACCGTATACATATGCTTTCCCATCAACATCAATACAAACGGCCGTATACTCATTTGCTGCTATTCCTTTTGCCTCTATGCCCCAATCGGTAACCATTCGGGCCATAAAGGTGAATAACCTTCCGCTTCTATCCCTTGCATCAAAGTGGGTATCGGTAATAGTGTTATTTAGAATGTCTGCATCTATAAAATTGTCTCGGCCAATAATGTTCGTGCTTGAGTGGTATGGATTATTTAGTACTGTTGTCGATTGTGCGCCTGTGCCACTAGGCGTATAGTATACTTTTCCAAGTATTGCCATACCTGCACTGGTTCCGCCAACTACAACCCCTTTATCGTTTATTAGGTAGTTAATTGCATCTATAACTGGGGTATCCTTCCAGTATTGGTAGTAATCGTATTGATCGCCTCCAGCAATAAACAACGCTTCGGCATTCCTAATTTGCTGCTCAACGTAAGGGTGCTCCGCTGCTTCGCGCGAATCGATAAGTATTGTTTCAACAGAGTTAACCGTAATGCCTAGCTCAGTGAAAAGGTAATTGTTATACCCATCGGTATCGGATGCTCTAATAACAACAATATCGCCACCATCGGCGCGGTTTATAAGCCAGGCCATTGCCTCATCGTTATCGCTACCGCCTCCGGCAAGCAAAATTCCGGAGGTGTGATTCTCTGGTGTAACATCATCTGTGCTCCCCACCAACCAGCTTGTATATGGTGTGGATGGGTCAATGGTTGGATCATCCCCTTGATATACTAGAATATCGTCTATGAGTAACCTATCCTGGTTGGTGCAATTATAGTGAACCCAAGCTAAATGGATTATTGAGCCAGCGTAGTCGGATAAATTTGCGACTCTTTCACCTAACGCCCAACCGCTTTCTGCTGAGGTTAGCATTTCCTCAATAAGGATATCTCCGTTTTCAAAATCGCTGTGTGAACTTCCGGTGGTTGAAATAGCTAGCTTGTAGTTCTCTTGAAAATAGCTTGAGCCCGATGCGCCCACTTTATAGTATACACCAATGTTATCATCAGCGCTATAGACTGTTAGGTCGATTTGAGGAGACACCATGTAGTTATGGGGCTCAATGGCAACATTTAACCAGGATTCAGATGCTGCCATACCGTTACCATTATTAGTCTCTCGATACCAAAGCAAACCATCGCCATCATGGTCTATTGTTGTCCATTCGTTTGGAGGGAAAATGGTTGATTCAAAATCTTCTGAAACAATTGTATTAGTCTGCGTAAACCCAGTAAGAGCAATTAAGAATGAGATAAGAGAAATTGATAGTTTTTTCATCGTAAGTACACTTTTGTTCTATGTCAATTACACCTTGAATCATTCTTTCCCTTAGCTGAAAACAGAAAGCCCAAAGTTGATGTCAGCAATTGTCAACCTTGGGCTTCGATTTGTTTTATTAAGCAGGTTTAGACCTAGCCTTTCTGTTCGGTAGTTCTAAAAAACGAAATTGCACCTACCAGCTTATCGGACTGATCCTTCATCTCTGTGGCATTTGAAGCGAGTTCTTCGCTAACCGTAACGTTATCCTGAACAGTTTTGTTAAGGTGCTGAATAGCGTTATTAACCTGATCGGCTCCCGATGCTTGCTCAAGGCTTGCCGCGGATATTTCCTGTATTAGTTTGAGGTTGTCTTTAACCTTCGGAATCACGTCCTTAAGCTTAACGTTTGCATTATCCGATGCTTCGCTAAGCTGGTTCGCCATTGTTTCAATATCTTGTGCTGAAACAGCAGATCGCTCGGCTAGCTTTCTGACCTCGGCAGCTACTACGGCAAACCCTTTACCGTGTTCGCCGGCACGAGCAGCCTCAACTGCGGCATTAAGGGCAAGTATGTTTGTTTGAAAGGCTATGTCTCTGATGATGGTAATCTTATCGCTAATTTGGGTAACAAACTCAAGGGCTTTGTTTGCAGCGTCAACTCCATCAACCACTCCGGTCTCGGTTTCGCGTGCAACTTTCTCGGCTTGCTTCGAATTATCCGAAGTTTGATCGATATTTGCAGCCATTTGCTCCATGCTAGACGATATTTCCTCAGCGCTAGAAGCTTGTTCGTTCGAACTCTTTGATATTTGCTGGCTTGTGCTATTGAACTGAATGCTGGCTTGCGAAATACGTTCGGCACCGTCAACAATGTTGTCGGTTATTCCCTTAAGTACGTCGCCCATGTTGTTGAGGCTCCTTGCTAGGTCACCAATCTCATCTTGCTTTGCTAGCAAATCGTTATCGAGTTTTACGGTTAAATCGCCAGAGGCAATAATCTCGGCAAAACGAACTCCTCGGGATATGTTAACTGATAGCTTTTTGCTGAAAATTACGGCTACGGTACCCGATCCAACTATGAGAATTAGCAGTATAGTTATGATAAATGTAATGTTTCGACTTCGTTGCCCATTGAAAACAATTTCGCTGCCTTCAACTAGGTTTGTTAGGTTAGCGTTAAGACTGTTGGCAGCACTTATCATGTTGGTATAAATACCATTTGAACTTTCTATGGCTTGCCAGCACTGGTTGCCAAGCTCAACATATCGGTTTGCCATTTCGCGGTAAACGGGGTCATCAATAACCTCCGATAGCATGCTTACTTGGTTTTGCCATATGCTATAATCATCGGCTTTTGTTGTAGAAATAAACCTTTGCCCCAGAAAACGTGCTTGGTATATTTGAGCCGCAGACTCGGGAAAATTTGTAGCTATTTGTTCGGTAAGCAGGTTGGCTTCACTTAGAATTGATGCACGTGTTTTGCTAATTTCCGAAAGGCTTTGGGCTGATGTTTTATAGGTGTTAACGTTTTTAAGCATCTCGTTAACAACAATTACATCTTCATTGCGAAGCGGATTATCCCTAAATTGCGTAAGTGTTGCCTCAAGCTCGTTAATGCTACCCGATAGCCTTGATAGGTTTTGCGTATCGGGACTTCTCATAAAAAGCAAGAAGTTATTATCGGCAGCTATCCTAGACTTATCTGCTAAGTGGAGCGAAAGAATTTTTGCCCTAATTCCGTTAATTTGGTTAAAGCTTAAAAAGGTGATGCCTGCGGCAAGTAAAGCAACAGCTGCTAACGACCCAAAAATTAGTGTAAGCTTTGCTCTTAGCTTGAGGTTTATTACGCTCATTTTAGTTAGAGTTATGATATTATTGATAAGCTTATTCGGAGACTAAATTTATATATTTTGTTTGGCAATAAAAACTAAAAGCGTAGCTTTTATTATGCTAGCATGTGGATTTTTACCGATAGCTAGTTTTTCGTGATGAACATCAGTTTATGCTAACCTTTTTTTTACGCAGAAGTAGAAGAGTCAAAATATTAGCACAAATAATCAGTATGGCTAGGTAGTGAATTTGCGTAAAGGTTAAGCCCTTGTCGAGCAGAAGGCTGTAGACAATTGGTCCGGCAGCTGTACTGCCCACCATTACAAAGGTGAATAAACTTCGCACAGTACCAAGGCTTTGGGTACCATACTCTTCGGCGTATATTGCATTGGAAATAGTAGGATTTAGCCCTGCCGATATACCCACAAATGACCAGAATAGGGTTGCTCCAATAGGTGCGTTAATAAATGTGAGCATTAAAAGCCCTGCAACCATTGGGAGCAAGATAATTGGATATAGCCTTTTTGCTGTAAACCTATCGGTTAAAGGCCCTGCTAGTATTGAAAATGAAAACGATGATATAGCATACGCTGTAATATTTACTGCCATCCATTCAATGGACCACCCTTTATACTCGGCAACAAATGTTTGAAAAAAGAAAAGTGCCGTTAGCAAAAAACCTACAATAAAGGTTGTGGGTGCTAGTATATATATTCTTTTATCGGTTAGTAGTTTTTTTGTGCTCCATAATATTGCCTTATTGTTAGAGGTTTTAGATTGAATTTCCTGAGGCTCCTTTTCTTCTATAAAGTCTTCAACAACCTTTTTTTTGCTAAATTTTTTTAGTAGAACATGGGTTATGGGTAATAGGATAATTAAAATGCTTATGGCGCTTATAAAAAAACTATACCGCCAACCAACTGCAGCAATCAGAAAAACAAAAATAATGGGGAATAGGCCTTCAGCAATTGGAAACCCTAGGTAGGCAACGCTAAGCGCCTTTCCCCTTGCTTTGTTAAAAAAGCGCCCCATTGCTGTCATGGCTGTGTGGCTAAGCATGCCCTGTCCGAAAAAACGGAGTAGGTATATGGCAATAAACAGAGAAATAGGGTTGAAGCTAAAGCCCGCAACAATGTTAGCTGTAGTAATGCCTATAATAGTTGCAAAAGTAAAGGTTTTTAAAGGGAGTTTATCAATTTGCTTTCCGGCAAAAATTATACTTATCCCACTAAGTAGCGTTGCAGATGAATAGATTGTACTATAGTAAGTATGGCTTATTTTAAGGGTTTCAATAAAACTTGGTATGTATAATGATAATAAAAAGGTTTGTCCAAACCCCGAGAAAAGTGTAAGGAGGATTGCGAATAGAAGTATTTGCCAGTTAGCAACAAAAAATCGATAAAAGTTCACCTGTTAGTTAAGGTTAAGAAAATTGGGTTTAATCCAACAAAAGTATGCTAATAAAAATAGATAATCAAAGGCTACGGATTTGCGATGGTTTTAGGTGCAAACAATTTTTTCTATCTTTCAGCTCGAAATTAAAAATAAACCTTCTAAGTAATGAGTTCCGGAAACCATAATGTTGACGATAGGCTTGTTGCGCTTATTCGCGCTGGCGATATTGAGGCATTCGAAAAGGTTTTCCACTCCTTTGCCGATAGGCTTTACTATTTTGCATATAGGTATTTACGCAACCAGTGCGATGCCGAAGAACTTGTTCAGGATGTTTTTGTTAAGCTTTGGGAGAACAGAAAGAATTTAGACGAAAAGCTCTCGTTTAGCGGTTATCTTTTTACCATTGCTCGGAACACATTTTTTAACCAGAGCAGAAAAAAGGTTAATGAGAAAGCCTATGTGGATTATGTAAAAACATTTATTAGCTCGTCGAGCAGTAAAACCGAAGAGGACTTAATTTACGCCGATGTGAAAGCAATAGTTGATAAGGTTGTTGATGAGCTACCTCCACAGCGAAAGCGTATATATAAAATGAGCCGCGAGAAAGGGCTAACTTACCGTGAAATTGCAAATGAGCTAAACATCTCGGAACGAACCGTGGAGGCACACCTTCGGTTAGCCCTTAAAACCCTTTCGAATGTTCTCGATGATCATTTTGTTCTCCCTTTGTTGCTAATAGTAATGGCAAGTTCCATTTAGTATGGATAAAAAACCAATTTTTGCTGTAGTTGACATTGAAACAACTGGAGGGAGTGCTCAAAAACACAGGATAACAGAAGTTGCAGTTTTTCTGTTCGATGGCCAAAAAGTGGTCGATCAGCTTGTAACTTTAGTTAATCCTGAGAGTTTTATCCCTCCAAATATTGTGTCAATAACCGGAATAACGAACCAGATGGTTTCTGGTGCGCCTAAGTTTTTTGAAGTAGCCAAACGCATTGTTGAAATTACCCAAGATGCAGTTTTTGTGGCGCATAATGCATCGTTCGATTACCGATTTATTCAGGCCGAATTTAAGCGTTTAGGCTACGATTATAGCCGTAAAACTCTTTGCACAGTAAAACTCTCGCGAAAGTATTTGCCCGGTTACCAATCGTATAGCCTAGGTAATCTTTGCGCTAACCTTGGTATTCCAATTGAAGGTAGGCACCGAGCTGGTGGCGACGCTATGGCAACAGTATCACTGCTTAAACTGCTGTTAAATACTACTTCTGAAGTTGAGCAGCTTGCTGTTGGAAATTCAGTTGCAAGAGTATCAAATGTAAACCCTAAGGTAATTGATGATCTTCCTGAAATGCCCGGGGTTTACTATTTTTACGATGAACAGGGAGAGCTGCTTTACATTGGCAAAAGTATTAATATTAGGCGTAGAGTTCTTGATCACTTTGCAAGCATTAAAACAAAACGTGCTGCTGAAATGCTTAGTCAGCTCAGCGACGTAGGTTTTGAGGAAACTGGAAGCGAGCTTATCGCCTTAATTTTAGAAGCCGATGCCATAAAAAAGCACCTGCCGAAATACAATAAGCGCGGACGAAGAAAAGCCAATACGCTTGGTTTGTTTTCCGATTATGACGTAAATGGCTACATCAATTTTAGTATAGAGAAAATATCAGCAAAAAATGATGCCCCAATTATTGGCTTTGATACTGCCGATGAGGCAAAAACACTGCTTTATCGGTTTGTAGAGCAGTTTGCCCTTTGCCAAAAGCTTTGCGGTCTTTACCAATCCAATTCGGCTTGCTTTCATTTTCAAATTGGCCAATGCAAAGGGGCTTGTGTTGGAGAAGAACACCCAGCGCATTATAACGCTCGTGCTCAAAAAGCAATCAACAGCCTTAGCCTCGACACTAACAGCTTTTTTGTTGTCGATAGGGGAAGGGCTGACGAGGAGCTGTCGTTTGTAAAGGTAGTACGAGGCAAAATTGAGGGTTATGGCTACTTTTTAAAAGAGAATGTTGCAAATACAACCAATTTGCTTGATGAGCCGCTTACTCCATGTGGAAATCATAGAGAGGCAATTCAAGCGCTGAAGGCTGCTGTTAAGGAGGGTAAGGCAAAGATTATAGAATTTTAACACCAAATATTACCTATTTATCCCAGGTATGGATATCCCCTCTAACGTTCGGTATAGCTCAAGCGCATAAACATCGGTCATCCCTGAAACGAAATCGATTGCCGACATTAGCTGTTGGTATTTCGAATTGTTGTTTGTAACGTACTGTTGTGGGATTAGCTTTTTAACCTTTGCCGAAAACCCAGTGTTTGTTGTAGCTAGTGCTGGGCAAATTTTTTCGAGAAGAGAGCCGATAATTTTGTAGCCTGCTAGCTCAATTTCAACTACGGCTCTGTGGTTGTATACTTGGTTTACCGAAATAGTTTTAATTGTGCTCATAGCATTTTGCATGTATGCAGGTAAAAGGCTAAAAAGCGATTTATTTAGCTTGCCCTGCATAATGGCATTGTAGTTTTCGGTAAACTGTAGTGAGCATTCATTGGTAAGCTTACCAATTGCCATTGCTCTTAAAAATGCAACCTTTTCGTTTTCGTCGGCAACCTCGTTAAGGGTGTCGGATATTTTGGTAAGCCAAGTGCTGTCAGTGTCATTATCAAAAAGCCCAAGTAGCAAGTTTTTTACCTCTTTGTATGAAAGAATGTTGAGTTTGTGAGCGTCCTCAATATCCATTATCTGGTAGCAAATATCATCAGCTGCTTCAACTAAAAATACCAGAGGATGACGGGCAAACATTAACGGATTTTCTTGTTGGCAAAGCAAGCCCATTTCGTTGGCAATGTGCTTGTACCATTCCTTTTCGGTTTGGAAAAAACCCATCTTTTTTTCACCTTCGCGACTCGATTCCCAAGGATATTTCACAATTGAAGCCAGTACGGGGTAGCTTAGCCTAAAACCTCCTTCGCGCTTACCCTCCATTTTTTGGCAAAGAAGCCTGAGGGCATTGGCATTGCCTTCAAATCGAATTAAATCGGACCACTGCTCATGGCTTAGTCCATCTTTAATGCTTTCTGAGTTTTGAATAAAGTAATTTCTTATGGCATCCTCGCCGCTATGGCCAAACGGAGGGTTTCCCATATCGTGGGCAAGGCAAGCAGTGGAAACTATTGTGGGAATTTGCTCAACAAGCGTTGCATATTTACCGTTGGTTTGGTCGTTTATAAACGGAACCACATTATTGCCCAAACTTCGGCCAACGCTGGCTACCTCGAGGCTGTGGGTAAGCCTGTTGTGGACAAAAACACTCCCGGGTAAAGGAAAAACCTGCGTTTTGTTTTGTAGCCGACGGAATGCTGAGCTAAAAATTATCCTGTCGTAATCTTTCTGAAAATTTGAACGCGTATCGCTTTGCTGGGAGCTAACCTCGTTTTCGCCAAATCGTTTAGGGCAAAGCAGCCTGCTCCAGTTCATCTTCTCGTTATGCATTCTGTTAGTGGCTAGTCTTTTACTAGATTGGTTATGTTGTTAGAGATTTTAAGTATTTTATAAATCTCGCCCATTTCGTTTTTTATTGGAGTGTAAGTTTCCTGAAAAACAAAGGTTTTGTTGTGTACCACAAATTTGTTAACCTGTTTTTGCGGAATACCGTTTCTTAGGTTGGCCCACATTTGGTCATACTCCTTCTTTTTGCTGGTGCTAAGCTCCATTTTGTCGGAATGGTGAGTGCCAACAACCTCATCGCGGCTCAGGCTAAGTAGTTCAAGATAAGCATCGTTAATGGCCGTAATGTATCCAAGTGGATCGTACTCAATAACAAAGCTGGAATTGTTGAGCGCATCGATAAAACTTTGCATTTCGGCCGTTTTTCGGCTCGATTCTTCCTGTGTAGCTTGCAGCTCTTCCATGTTCTGGCGCATCTCTTCCTCCTGCGCAGCCATTTCTTCGGCTTGTTGCTGTGTTTTGGTTAGTAGGAGTGACGTTCTGATGTTTACCTTTACGGTTGTTATGGTTGATGCTATACTTTGTGCCAGCTTCTCAATAAATTCGATTTGGTGTGGCTCAAAAATGTTAAACGAGGCAATTTCAATTACCCCAAGAACTTTGTCCTCCATAACCAAAGGCACAAGTACCAGAGTTGTTGGGTTGCTTTGACCAAGCCCTGAGGTTATTTCGATGTACCCATCGGGTATTTCGGTAAGATGCACGGTTTTCTTCTCCATAGCGCATGCACCAATAAGCCCTTCGCCCATGAGTATTCTCTTCGATTTGTATTTATACCTGTTATATGCGTAGGCTGCAGTTAGCTCAAAGTGCGGATCCGATTCATCATCTTCATTAAGCAAAAAGAGTCCGCCTTGGTTTGCATCAAGTGTTTGGATTAGCTCTTTAATAATTGATTTTGCCAGAACATCCATGTTGTCGTTGTTCTGCCTGAGTATCTCGCCAAATTTGGCAAGTCCCTCGTTGGCCCATCTTCTTCGGTTATCTTCCTCTTTTCGCTTTTCTTCCTCTTCAGAAGCGTGTCGAAGGCTATTGCGCATGTCGATAAGTGCGTTACCCAAAATATCTTCACTGCTAAGAGCCTGTAGATCCGACTCAAGGTTACCCATTTCAATGCTTGAGGCAAATTCAACCTTTTGGTTTAGCCCATCTATAGTGGTGTTTAGAGCGTTGGACATTTCTCCAATTTCATCCTCTGTTTCTATTCTAAGCTTCATGTCGCTGGAGACATTCCCCCTTGCCATTCGCTTTAGTACGTTTGTGATGCGAAGTATTGGGTTTGTAATGCTTTTGGAAGAGTAAACAATTACAAGGCTTAGAATAATTAACCCAATTATGCCCACGATGATTGAGATTGTGAAGTTTCGGTTGGCCTCTGCAAGTACTGTTGAGTGGGGAACAACAATGGCTAGCGACCAAGGTGTTCCTGTTTTTCCGACAATTATTGGCGAGAAAATAAACTGCGATTTGGTTCCATTCAAGTCTTCGGCAACAAATGAAATATCCTCTCCATTCTTAATTTTCTCGGCAACGGCGTATTGGTTTATTAGGTCTTCGTAGTCATCAATTAGGTATTGCCCGTGCTTTTCTTTGTCGGGGTGTGCTGTGTACTGCAGGTCGTTTGCCACCAGAAATGCGTAGCTGTTTTTAAACGGTTTTATTTGAGTGATAATTGGGTGATACCTGTCGAGCGAAATGTCAACCCCAACAACCCCAATATACTTTTGACCTTCAATTATTGGTGCGATTAGGCTTGTCATCAGAATTTGGCTTCCACCGCTTCCTGTATAGCTATAAAAGTAGGGGTTTTCCAATGCCTCGGTAGCGTTTCGTTTTAATCGTGCATAGTCGGCATTGTCGCCGGTCATGCTTTTTAGCGAGAAATTGCTTTTAATAAGATGACCTTCTCTCCAGTATTCGGCTACATATCTGCCATAATCTTTAGTGTAGTTAGGGTCAATATGGCTAAGCTCCCAGCTATCCCAAACCGAAAGGAATTGAGGATTGGCTTGTATGACTTCTTCGTACATTTTTGCAAAAACTTTCTTCCATTGCGCTTCGTTCATTTCACTGTACGAGAGAACAGATTGCGATAGCGTTCTCATGGCAACTAAATCCTCTTCGAGAAGAGCCTTTATGTCCGATGCATTTTTTTGAGCTGTGGCAACTGTTAGCATAATGGCATCGTGCATTGCTGTTTTTTTTGCTCTGGTTGCAATGTAGCCAATAGCAATGGCGTATATTACTATCGATACGCCGATTACAAGAAAAAATATTTTTTGCTGAAGGGTAAGTTTAAGCTTCATAGGTAGCAATTTAATAAAAGCATTTCACCTAAATAGCTGCGTTAGGTAAAATGCTATTGTTTAATACATATATTATGTGCTACTGTTAGTAGAAACCCTGTAGTTTTCTAATCCGAGGAGTTATACACATAATTGGTATTCTCGATGGTGCTTTCCCTTTAGGATCTTTAACGTATGTGTTATACTTATCGGCCATAATAAGGATAAGGTCAGCATCAATGTTGTTGGCAAATTTAAAAACCTCATCGCGGAAAGTATTCTGCCTTTTTGCTGTTTTTATACCATACACAATTTTGTTTCCATCAAGCATCTTTTTGGTAAAGTAGATGTTGTTGGCCATATCCTTTTTCTTTCTTTCGTCGGATATGTATGGTTTTATGAGGTTAATATTACACTTGTAGTATTTAGAAAGGTAGATAATCCAATGCAGAGTTTCCTTGTACTTTTTATCGTAGTCAAGCGGAACTACAATTTCAATATAGTGGCTATGCACTGGGGGAGCCTCAGCAATAATGAATGGGATGCTTAGGTTTTTAACCGTTAGCTTTTTCAGAAAATCGCTACTGCTGTACTTTTTCTTTTCGAAAACGTAGTATTTGTGAGTAACAATAAGGTTGAGGTTTGCCGTTACAATTAAGTCTTTAATTATCTTAACGGGGTCGCCTTCGAGCACCATTGAAATGGGGCTAAACTTATGTTCAGAGGAAACCCTGTCTGCAACGGTTTCAAGTTTACGCTTAAGCTCTTCAATTTTTTCTTGCTTTGTATGCTTTTGACCTAAAAGCATGCTCCACCACGTTTTGGGAATTATGTGTAGTAGGAGTATTTCGTTATCGGCAACGCTAGCAAGCTGGAGTGCATGCTTTAGCGCTATTTCACAACCCTCGGTAAAGTCCCAAGGAACAAGTACAACCTTTTTTGCAGTGTTCATATCGTGCCTAATTTATGAGATTGTCTTTAAAATCCCCGTTAAATGTAGCAATTATTATTGTAAAGAGAGCAAATGTTTAAACGAAAAATGTCAATATTAATTTTTTTCTAGCCAATCTCTTAGCTTATCGAGCTGACTTTGCTTGTTCACGTTTCGCAATTTTCTTGCCGTTTTTGTGAAGTATGAGTGTTGCCCAATGAATTTAATCTGCATCTCATTCCATTCGCGTAAAGTTCCAATCTTGCCATGCTCGTGTAGCTCTTTATATAAGGTGTTTGATACAGGAATAAAATCGGTTCGACCCAAGTAATCTAAATCGGCATCGCACATTATTTCCTCAAGCAGATTCTTTGGTTGAGGCGGAAGTTTCGTGCTCATAATTAAATCCGAAATTGCATCAATTTGCTTGTCGGTGTATTGGTATTCGGGCAGAATTTCTTTAGCCAGTTTTACGGCCATCTCTTCGTGTGTATCGTAATCAATTAAGTGCCCAGAGTCGTGAAAAAGTGCAGCGGTTCTGAGCAACAGTATTTCCTCATCATCAACATTTTCCGCTCGCCCAATTAGTTCAACCTGTGTGTAAACGTCAACGGTGTGCTTTAAATTGTGGTAGTATAGGTTTTTAGGAAGCCCTTTTTCCAATTTTTCATATACAAATTCTTCTAAATCGCCCAAGCGAATTATCTGAACCTGAACTTTGAACTTGTGATTTGGCTCAATGCCCAGCTTGTTAACCGATAGCTCGGGCTTTATTCCATTAACAAAGTACATTTCAATGTCGCCTCTGTTTTTTACGGGCATTTTTCCTCGAAATGGGCAAACAAAGTAATCTTTTACAAGCATAAAAGTATTGCCCGATATGTTTATTTGTCCTGCTTCGCCCGACGATTCCATTCGGCTTGCTATGTTAACTGTGCTACCCCATATGTCGTACGAAAGCTTATTCCGTCCAACTACACCTGCAATTACGGGTCCAGTGTCTATTCCAATTCGTAGCTCCCAAACGTTGTGGTAAAATGAGTTTTGGTTGTTAATGTCGCGCATGTAGTTCATCATTTCAAGTGCAGCCAGCACAACTTCCACAGGATTTGTTCGGTTTTTTTGCGGTATTCCACCTGCACACATGTAGGCATCTCCAATGGTTTTAATTTTTTCGATGCGATATTTTTCAACCACCGAATCGAAGTATAGAAAGAATCGGTCTAGCTGGTCGATTAGGATTTCAGGGTTTGTTTCCTCTGTGATTCGGGTAAAGCCCTCAATGTCAGAAAAAAGAACTGTAACTGTTTTAAAGCGTTGGGTGTTAACTCTTCCTTTTTCTTTAAGTTCAGAGGCAGTGTCGCGAGGTAATACCCTAGCGATAAGGTTTTCGGCCTTTTCTTTTTCCTTGACAAGTTCTTCGGTTCGTGAGTTAATAAGCTTTTCGAGCTTAAAGCGAACCTTAGCATGATTGTAAACGCGCCACCTGTGTATTGTATAGGCAAGAATGAATATGAATATGGCCAACGCTGCTACAAAGTATGGTGTTTCGAAAAAATTTGGTTTTATGGTAAACTGTATGCTCGCTGTTTGCGACTCTTCACCCAAAAAGTTTAGCGTTTTTACGCTAAGTGTATAGTTTCTGGGTGAAAGGCGGTTAATGTCTCTCGTGTTGGCCTTGGTCCAAGGGGTCCAATCTTTATCAACTTCGTTAAGCTTGCTGGAGAAGAGAATGCTATTAAGCCCAAACTCCCATCCTTTTGAGGCGGTTCCTGAAAATGATGCGTTTAATGACCGGTATGAAAACGAAGGGGTTACTATTTTAGGGTGTTGCGATTGGTTTGCAAAGTATCCATTTTTGATAATTTGTTCGTTTGTGCTTGAAATAAGCTTAGCTTTATGGATTATTGCAGTTGGTTCAATAGCATCGGGCGGGTTAGTGAAGTAAAGCAACCCCATGTTTGTTGAAAGTAGTAGCGTTGAGTCGGGTGTGTAAATAGCGCTATAAACAATGGTGTTTAGCATTAACGATGCGAGGGGCTTTTGCGGTAAATAGCATTTTTTCTCTCTTGAAAAATGGTAAAGCCAAATGGAGTAGATATCAGAAAAATTGCGAAACTGTTTTTTTGCAATAAGGTTTTGGTTATGAATTGATAGTGGTACGATAAGGTTAGAGGAATCGTTTTGAAGCGGCTTGCCAAAATATTCCTCATAATGCTCAACAGTTTCTGTAGGCATTAGTTGAGGTGTTTCTGTGCTATCTAAAGCGAAAAGCTGATTGAAGAATAGCTTGCGCAAATCAGCGTGATACCAACCATTATAAGGTTTGCTAACTTCACAAGCTAAATAGTTTCCATTATTATCTTTAAGTAGTATGGAGCTATTGTAGATATATATATCCGAAAAGCCGCTAGAACTTACGGGTAATACTATGCTTATGCTGTTTTTTTGTGGGTTAGTTATACAGAATCCATTTATTGTGGTTTCAGATAGGCTAAAAGCCCATATCTCATTATTAAATTTGGATAAAGAGAATAATTTCCCGTTAGTAATTTCAAGGGGTATCGAAATGTTGCTTATGTTTTGGTTGCTAATGCTATAAATACTATTTCCTTCTTTGAGAATAATGATACTATTGTTGTGTAATATTTGTGCATCGGTTGAATTGATGGCTTTTAACTTCTTAAATTCTCCTTTTTCAATGTTGGATTTCGAATAGCTTGTTATGTAAAGTCCATTGTTTGTTAAAGCATATATATTGTTTTTAATAAGCGCTATGTTGTTCGGTGTTGGGCTGAATCCTTTGATCTGAGAAAAATTACCAGAAAATTTTGGGTTTGTGCAATGAAGTATTGATGTTTTGGTTAACAGTAATACCTCTCCATCCTTTAGTGCAATAATATCATAAATATTATCTATTTCCGCTGAAGAATTACTGCCGTTAAATTTCAATATAACTTCTCCGTTCTCATTGAGAAGGATATACCCTTCAGACTCGGTGAGCAAAAGCAGATATCCGTGTTTTGCAATTGCTTTTTTTATACGTATGTTTTTGTTTAAATTGGAACTGAAAAAATCCAGCTCATTTGCGGTTTGGCTAGTGTAATGTATCCAAGGTGCATCGCTATATATAAATACTGGGTTATTGTTAATGAACTCGGCAGCAATAACACGATTAAAACTAATGCTTGCTGTGTTTTCAATTGCTTTAAGTGTGCTTTCCTCAATATTAATGGTAAATGCTCCTTCGCCATTTTTTAGGTATAAAACTCCAGTACGCGTGTTAAGTAGTTTGGTTTTTCTGTTGGTTGAATCAATATGAGTAAGGCCATTGTTTAATAGCCAAAGACCCTTATCTGTAGTGAATAGATAGGAATTATTTCCGGTAGAGAAAAAAGAATCGATATTGCCGGTGGTTTTCGTTAACAAAGTATCAACTACTTGTTGTTTATGTATGCTGCCATCGGATTGGGGTTGTAAAAGGGTAACCGAGTTTTCGTGAAGTATGAAAACTTCATTACTGTTGCCGTTAACTATTCTGTAGCTTGTTCCAAGGCATATTGTATCCCAGTTGAAACCATCAAAAACATAGGTTTTTTTATCTCCTTTAACCAACAGTAGGTTTTGACCAAGAGGGGTAAAACTAGAGTGTGTTTCGTAAAAGCTGTTTGGTAGCGAAGCAATGGGGTAAACTAGGGGTTTAGCAGGGGCATTTTGTGAGGGTATGGTTTGTTGAGCATAAACAGCAACCAAGGCTATCTTTAAAAAAATAATTTGCTGTATGAGCAAAAATTTTATAAAATTCATACCTTAGACCATTTAATTTAGTGCTGTTAATGCTTTACAAAAATCCAAGCATTTGCTAAGATTAATGCTCTGCGTAATATTACGCATTATTATTCTGAAATCAAGGGAAACCATAATACACATGCTTAAAAATAGATAAATCCATGGAAAGAAGCAAAAAAAATATTCTCGTTCCAACCGACTTCTCCAAAGTTGCCGATTACGCCTTGCAGCATGCAGTGAGAGTTTCAGAGGTTGTTGGCGAAGCAATTACACTTCTTCATGTAGTAAGTAGCAAAACCGAGGTGGAAGAAGTTGGCGAAAGGATAAATAAAGTTGTTGCACAAATAGAGCAGAAGTATTCCATTAAGCCTAACGCAATTGTTGCAATAGGCGATATCCCAGCTGAAATTGCTCGTGTTTCTGAAGAAATTAGCGCAAGTCTCGTAATTATGGGCTCTGAGAGCGTTAAGGGTAAGGATAATCTTAGCGGCTTACGTACGCTTGATGTTATAACTAAGGCAAAAGTTCCATTTGTAACAATTCAAGAACCGCCAATTAATAGGCGATACGATGATATCGTATTCCCCATTGATTTTACAGTAGAGAACAAGGAGAAGCATGGGTGGATTTCATATTTTTGCGACTTTTATGTTTCTAAGTTCCACCTAATTAAACCAAATGTATCTGATCCAGAGTTGGTGGCTAAGGTTGACTTGAATATGGCCTCTGCAGTTAGGTACCTCGATGAAAGGGGAGCAAAATATACTGTTTATACAGTTCCAGGTGCAAAGGCATACCAAGAAGAGGTTTTAGATTTGGCCGTTAACATTAGAGCCGATTTGATAGTCGTAATGACTACAAAGATGAATGACGATTCAAACTATAAGCTTGAGCCACACGAAGAGTATATTATTGGCAATGCAGGACATATTCCTGTTATGAGCATTAACCCAAGGTAAGGGTTATGGCTATTAAGCAGCAACAACTTATTTTTGCCACTAACAATCTGCATAAGCTTTCCGAAGTGCAACATATTTTGGGAAATAGATTTCACCTGCTTTCGCTCAGCGATATAGGTTTTTACGAAGAGATTCCAGAAGATTTTGATACCCTCGAGGAGAATGCATCGCAAAAAGCATGGCATATATTTAGGCAGTTTAGCATTAATTGTTTTGCCGACGATACCGGCCTTGAAGTTGAAGCCTTGGGCGGAAAACCTGGTGTTTACTCTGCTCGCTTTGCCGGCAATCACAAAAACTCAGCCGATAACGTAAAAAAGTTGCTTGCCGATTTAAAAGGCGAAAAAAATCGAAATGCTCAGTTTCGCACGGTTATATCGCTTGTAATAAATGGTAAGGAGGAGCGCTTTGAGGGGATTGTTAAAGGCCATATAATTGACATACCAAAAGGGGAAAATGGATTTGGTTACGACCCTATTTTTGTCCCTACTGGTTATTCAAAAACTTTTGCTGAACTCGATTTGACTATCAAAAACCAGATTAGCCACAGAGCCTTATCGGTACAAAAGCTCGTCTCATACCTAAACGCATTCAACTTTTAGCGTTTTACTTTTTTGCGTTAGAGATTTTGAGCATAATTTTGTAGCCTTTGCAAGCGCAACACAGCAAAACTTTTTTCTGAAACTAAATACTAATTGTCTCATTATTGGGTTTAATCATTGTAATGAGTATTGCTCATTTTACCTATGAAATTGGCACATTAAAAAATATTTTATAAAAGGTCGGATGAAAAAGTTTATAGTTATCATCTCTGTAATTACGCTTTCGCTATCAGCAATAGGTCAAATTCCTTTAGGAGCATGGCGCGAGCATTTCTCGTTTCGCCCAGGTAAACTGGTTACTGCTTCTCCCGAAAAAGTTTTTGTTTCGTCAACAAACGGAGTGTTTTGGTATTCGCTTGCTAATGGCGAAATAGGGAAGTTAACCACAGTAAACGGCTTAAATGATATTGATATTTCCGCATTGGCGTACTCTCCTTATTCCGACTTGCTTGCTGTTGGTTATGTAAATGGTAACATCGATCTTGTGTATGAGAATAAGGTTGTAAACCTTCCCTTTATCCTTCAAAAACCAATGCAAGGAGCCAAGCAAATAAATCATTTCTTTTTTATTGATGAAAACAGAGTATTAGTATCAACCGGATTTGGAATTGTTGTTATCAATTTAGACAAAAATGAAATAGCCGACACGTACTACATAGGAGATGGAGGATCGGAGGAGTGGGTTTGGCAAACCCTAATTTACAATAACCGGATTTACGCAGCAACGGCAAATGGTATTTACAGTGCCGATGTTAACAGCCCAATGCTTATACTTTACTCTACTTGGATAGTTGAAAATAGCATTCCGGCACAGGGGGCAAGCTATAATTCCATGGCTGTTTTTCAGGACCAGCTAATTGTAAATGAATCAACTGGAGCCGAATTTCCCGATGTTGTTCGGGCTTTCAACGGAGAGCAATGGAGTTCCCTTAGTATATCTTACCTTGAGGTTACGAGCATTACATCAGGTACTAATCGAGTTGCTGTTGGCTCTCAACAGGGCATAGCAGTATATAGTAGTCTTAGCTCTTCTCCTACAATTCTTGGCGCTTATCCGGGCTATGGTAGTTTTAAACCTAACGATTTATACATTATTGGTGAAAACGATTTTGCCATTGCTGATGCCAGTTATGGTCTAATGCTAAGTCAAAATCAGAGTTGGAAAGCCATAATGCCCAATGCCCCATACAACAATAGTGCATACTACATTTTGCCTACCGAAAACGAGGTTTTTGTTACTGCAGGAGCAAGAAATGATACCTGGGGCAACATGTTTTACAACGTTGGTATACATACTTTTTCCTCAAATAGGTGGTCGAGCAAGTTTTTATACAATTATTTTGATGCTGTTCGAATTACCAAAAGTCCATTTTCAGCAAACGAATACTATGTTGCAAGCTGGGGCAATGGTGTTATTGTGCTGCGCGATGGGGTTGAGGTTGAGAATTATAATCCTGATAATAGCTCTCTTCAAACCATTCTTCCTGGCAGTTATTGCCGAATTGGAGGAGTAGTTTTTGATAACAGCAATAATTTATGGGTAACCAATGCAGGTGTTACAAATGCCATTTCGGTTCGTTTGCCCGATGGAACCTGGAAGGGGTTTCCATACCAAACAATGATTGGTTCACAGCGGTTGTCGGATATAACCCTTTCGCCTTCGGGGAACCTTTGGGTGGTTATTCCCTCGGGGGGAGGTTTTTTTGTGCTAAACCCAGGCGACAATCCATTGTCGCAACAGAGTCACACTGTTCGTGCCTTTAAGCCCTACAATGCCAGTGGTTCATCGTTGCCAAACGATATTTACAGCATTGCATTCGATAGGGATGGGTACTTATGGGTTGGAACAACCGAGGGTGTACTAGTTAGCTACAACCCCAATAGGGTTTTCGAAACTTCAGAGTTCTACATGCAAAAGGTTAAAATTCCTGATGTTGTTGAGGGTTTAGCCGTTTACCTGCTCGAGAACGAAACAGTAACTAGCATTGCCGTTGATGGAGCTAACCGGAAGTGGTTCGGAACCCAGCGCTCTGGAGTTTTTCTGCAGTCGGCCGATGGGTCGGAGCAACTTAAGCATTTTACCAAGGAGAATAGTCCTCTTCCATCAAACACGATCCAAAGTATTGGCATACACCCAAAATCTGGGGAGGTTTTTATTGCTACAGATAAGGGCATGGTTTCATATCGGAGTGATGCTACCGAACCTGTTAAGCAATTTGGTAAGGTTTACGCTTTCCCCAACCCTGTTCGTCCCGATTACAACGGGATAATTACTATTACGGGTTTAGTTGATAAAACGCTGGTTAAAATTACCGATGTTTCGGGGAACCTTGTTTACGAAACAGAAAGCCTAGGCGGACAGGCTACATGGGATGGCAAAACGCGACATGGTAATAGGGCTTCCACAGGGGTTTATCTTTACTTTTGCGTTGATAAAACAGGCGAAGAAACAGCTGTTGGAAAAATTCTATTCGTAAGGTAACTATACTAAATGCTCCAAAAGGCTAAGGCAATAGCACTTCATTCGGTTAGGTATGGCGATAATAGCATCGTGGCGTACATTTATTGCCTTGAGCACGGAAGGGTAACGCTAATGGTAAACGGAGCGTATGGTAAAAAAGCAAAATCGGGGAAAGCCATCTTTTTTCAACCTCTTTCAATAATTGATGTGGTTTTTTATAGAGGGAAAGGCCATACAATGGGAAGGCTAAAGGAGGTCTCTTCATCTTACGTCGCTTCATCAATAATAAATTCACCCATAAAAGTTGCCATTGCACTATTTGTTAGCGAGGTTATATACCGAACGGTTAAGGAGGAGGAGGGCAATGCCCCTCTGTTCGGCTTTTTGGAACTCTCAATAAAATCGCTTGATGCAATTGAGGTAGGAGTTGCCAATTTTCACCTAATATTTCTTTCTCATCTCTCAAAATTTTTGGGCTTTTACCCTCACGGTGAGTTTACAGCACAAACACCATTTTTCGATTTTAGGAGTGGAATGTTTGTTGAGCACGAGCCGAAGCATCATTTTTATTTCTCCTCTGAATACAGCAAGATTCTTTACGATACCCTTCAGCACCGATACGAAAATGCAAGTCAGCTAGTCCTCAATGGTTCGCAACGATCAGCATTTCTAAACTTAATGCTAAGCTACTATCAGTATCATACCGATTCGCAAACAGCATTTAGGTCGCTTCCTGTTTTGCAGCAATTATTCGCATAGTTCCAATGTGTTAAACGCTTATCACAGTATTTCAAGTTTTAGTCATTAGCTGGCATGCCTTTTGACAAGCTTTAAAGCATTTTATGATTATCATCGCTTCATTTTTCTATATTTGCATTCCTTTTTAGAAGATATTGCCTTTATGTCAAAACTATCAAGTACAAACTCAAGCGCTGCGCTAGTCTCAACCTTTGCACAAATTGCAACTGAAACTAATGCTGTAAACTTATCGAACGATCATAGCGACTTTCCATGTCAACCCGAACTGCTTAGCTCGCTTGTAAAGCATATTTCCGACGGACGAAACAAGTATGCTCCCACTGAGGGCGTTGGCTCACTGCGTCAGGTTATTTCAAAAAGGTACAAAGCCGATTTTGATGTAGAGTACAACCCCGAGCATGAGATAACCATTACCGCCGGGGCTATTCAGGCAATTTATACTGCAATATCTTCCTTAATTAAGGAGGGTGACGAGGTTATTGTTTTTGAACCTGCCTTTGAAACATATGTGCCTGCTATAGAGGCACGTGGAGCCCGACCAATCTTTTTTCAGCTGAATCCGGTTGATTTCTCGGTTGACTGGACAGCTTTTACAAAGCTAATAACAAGTAAAACAAAGCTTATCATCCTAAACTGCCCCCATAATCCAACTGGCAAGGTTATGCCCGATGAATCGCTTGAGCAGCTTCAGCGTATTTTGAATGGAACAAAAATTAGCATTCTAAGCGATGAGGCTTTTGCCGATTTGGTTTATGATGATAGGCCCATGTTTAGCATTTCGCGCTACCCCAAGTTAGCCGAACGTTCAGTTATTATTGGCTCATTAGGGAAAGCTCTTTGCGTACCGGGGTGGAAAATTGGTTACTGCTTGGCTCCAGAGCCGCTAATGAGTAAGTTTAGGGAGGTTCATAAGTATCAGATATACTCAGTAAACCTGCCAATTCAGCTAGCGCTAGCCGATTACCTTGAAGGGCGAAATTGCTGGTCACCATTTAGGCTCGATTTTCAGCAACGAAGAAACTACTTTAATTCCCTAATGGCTCAAACTCGTTTCAAGTTTCATGATGTTGAGGGAGGGTATTTTCAGGTGCTTAGCTATAAAGATATCTCCACAGAACCAGATGTTGACTTTTGCTTTCGCTTAGCAAAAGAGCATGGCGTTACAGCTTATCCGCTCTCCCAATTCTACCACGATAAGCTCGATTTACAAATGATAAGGGTTTGCTTTGGTAAAAACGAATCGGACTTGAGCCTAGCCGCTGAGCGATTGGCTAAACTGTAAAGCTAAAAAAGGTTTTTTTTCGGTATTTTGAGCAAAACATTTTGTTCCCTTTCTGGCTCTTTGAGCTATATTTACCCTACCGTTTACAAACCTAAAAACAACAACCAATGAGATTGTTTTTACATGTCTTTACAATCATTCTTTTTACTACAAGTTGTAATACTCAGCATAACAATTCTCAAAAGGATTCCGGACTGCAAGTTGAAATTGAGGTTGATGATGTTGTTACTCTTCCTGAGCTCGATGGAGTAGATGTTTATATAAAAAATCAATCAGAGCAAACCATAAAAATATGGGATAATGTAAATCCATCAGGTCTTATAGATTTATATTTTATATTTGAAACTGAAGAGAATGAAAAGCTATTAATTGCACCAGTAGTTTTAAACTGGAAAGATGAGTTTTCAAAAGTTTTAGATATTGAAGCCAACAAGAAGATTAAACTTAATCCACAATTAACTCATTGGACTGTTAGTGATTATCAAGTCGAACAATCAGATACTATTTTTAGCGGAAAACTTAAAGCATGTTATGCTGTAAAGCAATCATTCGAAAAAGAAGCAGATATTTGGAAAGGTGAAATTTTTTCGAATGAAGTTCAAGTTGAATTGAAACACCATAAGTTTGGGAACAAAAAATAGGTGCCCATTAACAAGTGCTTATTTAAACCGCTAAATGTTATAATCAAAATGCTGTACCATGCCAATTCTTGCTTCACTTGTCAACTGGTTTAATACAAAACGCCTGCACCAGATTGATTTATTCCGAAAATTCCCACTTCAAGTTCAGGAAGAAACGCTAACAAAGCTGTTGGCAAAAGCCAAAACAACCCAATTTGGAAAGGAGCATAATTTTGAGGGAATTGATTCTATCGAAAAGTTTCAGCAAAACGTGCCCGTTAGCGGTTACGAATCATTTAAACCATATATTGATCGGTTACGCCAAGGAGAAGTAAATGTTTTGTGGCCCACAGCAATTAAGTGGTTTGCAAAATCATCGGGCACAACAAGCGATAAGAGTAAGTTTATCCCTGTAAGCTACGAGGCTCTTGAGGAATGCCATTTTAGAGGAGGGAAGGATATACTTGCCCTTTATACCGATTTGTATCCCGAAACTAATATCTTTTCAGGGAAAGGACTTACGCTAGGTGGCAGCCATCAGGTTGATAAGTTTAATAACCAATCGTACTACGGTGACTTGTCGGCAATACTAATTGAGAATATCCCTTGGTGGGCCGATTTTATCCGTACACCAAGTCAAAAGGTAGCATTAATACCCGAATGGGAAGTTAAACTTGAAATACTTACCAAGGAAGCCCTTAAGGAAAACGTAACAAATTTGGCTGGTGTTCCCTCGTGGAACCTTGTAATGATTAGGCATATTTTAGACTATACAGATAAGAGTAACTTGCTTGAGATTTGGCCAAACCTTGAACTGTTTACCCATGGCGGCGTTAGCTTCACTCCCTATCGTGAGCAGTTCCAAAAGTTAATACCCTCACCCGGAATGCACTACTTGGAAACATACAATGCAAGTGAAGGCTTTTTTGCCATTCAGGATAACCCTTGCTCCGACGATATGCTTCTTATGCTTGACTACGGAATTTTTTATGAGTTTATCCCACTCGACGAACTTGGCTCACCAAACCCTCACGCCTTAACCATTGCCGATGTTGAAGTTGGGAAAAACTATGCTCTGGTTATAACCACCAACTCAGGGCTTTGGCGGTATTTAATTGGCGATACGGTTACTTTTACCTCAACTTTTCCCCATAAAATAAAAATTAGCGGTAGAACCAAGCATTTTATTAATGCATTTGGCGAAGAGGTGATTATTGAAAATGCAGAAAGAGCACTGAAAGTTGCTTGCGAAAAAACAGGTGCGCTCATAAACGAGTATACTGCTGCTCCAATATACATGGGTGATAACGCCAAAGGTGCTCACGAGTGGCTAATTGAGTTTGAGGTTGAACCTGCCGATTTAAAGTTTTTTACTGCTGCACTCGATAATGCTCTTTGCTCAATAAACTCCGACTATGAGGCAAAGCGTTACAAGGGAATAACCTTAATGGAACCAACCGTTCATGCACTAAAGCCTGACACCTTTTTTCGCTGGATGCGCGAAAGAGGGAAGTTGGGTGGGCAGAACAAGGTCCCACGCTTAAGCAATACACGCGATTATGTCGATTCAATACTTGAGCTCATTAAGTAGAGGTTAGGCTTATGTCGAACTTTTTAAAGTTTTCATTATTTCAACTGGCTTTTGCACTTTGCATGGCTAACACTTCGTATAGCCAAAAAATTTCGTACGACGGAATAGCTAAGTATTGGATTATTGAGGGAAATAGGGTTATTCCTTTTACCCAAACAGAAAAGTTAAGTAAATCCTTTTCGAGAATTGTTTTGGGTGAACCCGCATCGGTTGATGCAAGTGACCCGTTTCGAATTTTGGTTTTTTATAGTAATGCACAAGCAATTGCAATTATTAACGCTGAGGCTGCATTAGTTGGTAACACAATTGATTTAAACTCGCTTGGGGTTGGCGAAATTAGCCATGCCACCCGATCATCGCTAGGGGGGGCTTGGCTTGTTCTAGATGGAATACCAAAGTTGCTTAGGGTAAACAAGCAGTTTTTACATGTTGAGCAAACAATAGCGCTACCCAATCGTTATGCCAAGCACTCCGTTGTGCAAATAGCTGAGCAAAATGGCTCTCTTTATGTTGGGTTAAGCAATGGCTCAATTCTAGTTTTCGACACCTACGGATCTATTGAGAAAGAGCTATCTTTCAATCCTTTCACCATGTTTTTGCTCAGCAGGGAAAGTGTTTTTCTTGTAAACACCGATAGCGTTGTTGAATATTTGTTAAGCAATCATAATCATAAAAGTGGCGAATACCGTTGCCCCTGTTCACCTTACATTGCCATGGTAAGCAATGAAGTTGCCTGCTTTAACGGAAAGCAATTTGTGTTTTGCGAAAAAATTGAATAGGTAGCTAAAATCAACTCCATATTATTTGTACTTTTAAGGCTTGTCTGAATGTTTAGTAACCTTTAAAGAAATTACAAAATGCATATTGCCGTTGCAGGAAATATTGGTTCGGGTAAAACCACGCTGACCCGTTTACTCTCGAAGCACTACAGCTGGAAACCTCACTTCGAGGATGTTGATGATAACCCTTACCTTAACGATTTTTATGAGGATATGCAGCGTTGGAGTTTCAACCTGCAGATCTATTTTTTAAATAGTCGTTTTAGCCAAATTGTTGAGATTAGACGAACTGGCGAAAAGGTTATACAGGACAGAACAATTTACGAGGATGCTCATATATTTGCACCAAACCTGCATGACATGGGGCTTATGTCAACACGTGATTTCAACAACTATTTGAGTCTGTTTAACCTCATGTGTTCGCTAATACAGCCTCCCGACTTGCTTATTTATTTGAGGGCCAACGTGCCAACCTTGGTAAGCCAAATTCAGAAACGTGGGCGCGATTACGAAAAGAGCATCAGAATTGATTATCTACAGCGCCTTAACGAACGTTACGAGGCTTGGATTAATAGCTATAAGTTTGGCAAACTGCTAATTGTTGAGGTGGACAACCTAAACTTTTCCGAAAAACCAGCCGATTTAAGGTCGATTATTACACGAATTGATGCTTTGATACATGGATTATTTTAGCATGTAACCGAGTTGTGAATCTTATTGATTAATACAAACAATCAACTACAAATGAAGTTTTTCCTAAAGAAGTCGATTCCGCATGTAGTAGCGATTATATCGTTTTTAGTGGCAAGTTATATCTACTTTTTCCCATTGCTTCAGGATAAGGGAGTTGCTCAACACGATATTGAACAGTTTAGAGGGTCGGCAAAAGAGATTATTGATCACAGAGCCGAGTTTGATGAGGAGCCTCTTTGGACAAACTCTATGTTTGGTGGAATGCCGGCTTATTTAATATCAACCGTTTATAAAGGCAACCTGCTAAAGAAAGCGGATAGAATTTTACAACTGGCAAAGCAACCTGCTGGCTTTATCTTTTTTTCACTTGTGGGTTTTTATATTCTTTTGTTGGTTCTTGGGGTTAATCCGTGGTTGAGTATTGTAGGAGCCTTTGCCTACGGCTTATCTTCATACTTTTTTATTGTAATTGCTGCTGGTCATAATGCAAAAATTCACGCCATTAGCTATGTAGCACCAATGATTGCGGGATTGTTTCTTGCCTTTCGAGGAAAGTATTTGGGAGGTTTTGTGCTGTTTGCTCTTTTCTTTGGGCTAAACTTAAGCGCAGGTCATGTTCAAATAACCTATTACGCTGGGTTTGTTATGCTTGCCATTGGCATTGCTTTTCTTGTTAAATCGATAAAAGAAAAAACAACAGTACAGTTCTCAAAAGCCGTTGCTGTGCTTGCGTTGGCTGCCGTACTTGCAGTAGGAGCAAACTTTTCTCGCTTATATTTTACGTGGGAATCAGGGAAATACTCCATTCGTGGAGCTAGCGAACTTACCACCGATGAGCACGATCGAACCTCGGGCCTTGATAAGGAATACGCAACTGCTTGGAGCTACGGGGTTGGCGAAACCTTTAACTTGCTAATTCCAAACCTTATGGGAGGTTCGTCGGTTGCCGATTTTGGAACCGATTCGCATACCTATAAATTCCTAAAACAGAATGGCATTCCTCCTTCACAAGCGAAGGATATTGTTAGCCAAATGCCAGCCTATTGGGGACCCCAGCCTATGACTTCAGGGCCTGTTTATATTGGTGCAATAGTAGTTTTCCTTTTTGTGCTAGCCATGTTTGTGCTTAGCGACAAGCTAAAGTGGTACCTTTTTGGGGTTACTTTACTTGCTATAATGCTTGCTTGGGGCAGAAATTTCATGTTTCTTACTGACATCTTTTTAGATTACTTCCCAGGTTACAATAAGTTCCGAACCGTATCAATGATTCTTTACGTTGCTGAGTTTACTATGCCACTTGTTGCATTTATGGGCCTAAGAGAAATTTTTAGTGGCAAAGTGACCAAAGAGCGTTTTTTGCAAGGGTTTAAATGGTCGGTTGGCATAGTTGCTGGGCTTTGCTTGTTCTTCTTGCTTTTGGGTGGTTCCTTGTTTACTTTTGAGGCAAGTATCGATAGCCAGTACATTGCTTCGGGCTATCCTGCTGAAATGTTCGATGCAATTCGTTTAGATAGGCTTGATTTGATGCGAGCCGATGCATTTCGATCCCTAGCTTTTGTGCTTTTAGGGGCAGGCGCAGTTCTTCTTTTTTACCTTAAAAAGCTTAAGCCAGTTTACTTTATTGCTCTTTTAGCTGCTCTTGTTATTACCGATATGTGGCCAGTAAACAAGCGTTACCTAAACGATGATAATTTTGTTCCTCAAAAGCAGGTTGATAAGCCATTTGTTGCATCGAATGCCGATAGGCAAATTTTGGCCGATACTACAACTTACTTCAGGGTTTATAATCGGACGGTAAGCACTTTTAACGATGCAAGTACTTCGTATTTCCATATGTCAATTGGCGGATACCATGGTGCTAAGCTAAGGCGCTATCAGGAGCTAATTGATTATCATATTGGGCGCAATAATTCCGCAGTTTTAAACATGCTTAATACCCGTTACGTAATCGATAGGGGCGAACAGGGCCCAGTTGCAAGGTTTAACCCTGGTGCATTAGGCAATGCATGGTTTGTTAGTTCGGTAAAACTCGCCAACAATGCCGATGAAGAAATTGAAATGCTTAACGATTTTAATCCACGTGAAACAGCAATAGTTAGCAGTAATTTTACTGAAGGCATTAATAATTACAATGTTCCGCCTACTGAGGGTGATACAATATTCTTGACTGATTACCGAGCAAATAGGCTTGTTTACAAGTACAATCTTTCCGAACCTCGCTTGGCAGTTTTTTCCGATATATACTACCCCAAAGGATGGGTATCGAAGGTTAATGGCGAAGAGGTTGAGCACATAAGGGCAAACTACGTGCTCAGAGCAATGCTTTTACCCGCTGGTAGCAACGAAGTTGTGTTTGAGTTTAAGCCGAAGATGTATACGGCTGGATATAGTATCGACCTTATTTCGTCGTTGTTAATTTTACTTGCTTTTGCCGGATGGGCTGCTTGGGAGGTATACAGTAATTGGAAAAGCGAGAATTAAATTTCAGCTACTTGTAGCTGTTTGATTTTGATATGCTAACTTTGCAAACACTATGAAGCTCGAAAAGAGAAGTACAAAATGGAGGCTGCGAAGCTCTTACCTTTCATCGGTAATTAGCAACTCATTGGTATTGTTCATGCTTGGCATTCTTATGCTTTTAGTTTTCAATGCAAAAAGGTTGTCCGATTTTGTAAAAGAGAATATCGGTTTCTCCGTTATTTTGCATGATGATGTTAGAGATGTTGATGCTAATTTTTTGCGAAAAACCCTCGATGCTTCACCCTATGTTAGGCTAACCGAGTTTGTAAGTAAAGATCAAGCAGCAAGAGAATTGCAAGAGGAACTTGGAGAGGATTTTATTGGTTTCTTGGGTTATAACCCACTTTCGTCGTCAATAGAGGTTAGGTTAAACGCTGAGTATGCAAACCCTGATAGCATTCGGCTTATTGAAGATGAACTAATGGCGCTAAGGCCTGTTAAGGAGGTGTTTTACCAAAAATCGCTTGTTAATCTTGTTAACGAAAATGTTCGGAAGATAAGCGCTATAATATTGTTGTTCGGACTATTACTGTTTTTTATTGCAATTGTTCTAATAAACAATACCATTAGGCTTTCGGTTTACTCTAAAAGGTTTATAATTAACACAATGAAACTTGTTGGAGCTACGTGGGGTTTTATTCGCCGTCCTTTTATACTAAAAGGTATGGTGCATGGATTCTATGCTTCAATGCTTGCGGTTGCAATGCTTTCGGGTGTAATCTATTTAATTCAACACGAGTTTTACGAGGTTATTAATTTTGGGCAGGTTGAACTTTTAGCAATAATATTTGGGCTAGTTATAGTTGCTGGCCTTATAATCAATCTTCTTTCAACTTTTTTTGCCGTAAGCAAGTATCTTAAGTTAAAAGTTGACGATTTATACTACTAGTAAAAGGACAAATATGACAAAGAAGAATCAGGATCAGTCAGAGAAAGAACTTCACGGATTATTCCCCCTTGGAAAAGAGAACTATAAGCTCATGCTTATTGGGCTATTAATTATTGTTGTTGGTTTTATCCTAATGATTGGAGGTGGCTCCGATAACCCGAATGAGTTTAACGAGGAAATTTTCAGCTTTAGGCGTATAACCCTTGCCCCATTAATGGTGTTATTCGGGTTTATTTTTCAGATATACGCCATTATGAAAAAGCCCAAAACCAACAGCTAGAAACTATCATGGATATAATTCAGGCGTTAATCCTTGGAATAATCCAGGGTTTAACTGAGTTTTTGCCCGTTAGCAGCTCTGGTCACCTCGAAATTGCCAAGGTTATTCTTGGGGTTGAGGTTCAAGAAACTCTCTCATTTTCAATTGCAGTGCATGGTGCTACTGTTCTGAGCACTATTGTGGTTTTTCGAAAGGAAATTGCAAGTCTGCTTGCTGGTTTTTTTCAGTTTAAGTGGAACAATGAAACACAGTTCATAGCCAAAATTTTGGTTTCAATGATTCCTGTTGCCATTGTAGGCGTTTTTTTTAATGATTATATAGAATCGTTGTTTACCGGAAACCTTTTATTGGTTGGTGCTATGCTGCTAATTACAGCACTTTTACTTTGGCTTTCGTCAGTGATTAAACACAGGGAAATCAGACCAATTGGGTATTTAGATGCTTTTCTTATAGGTATTGCTCAGGCTTTTGCGGTTCTTCCAGGTATATCGCGATCGGGGGCAACTATTGCAACAGGTTTAATGCTTGGTAAAAAAAGACCTGAAGTGGCAAGTTTTTCATTCTTAATGGTGCTTGTTCCTATTATTGGGGCAAATGCTCTCGACCTAATTAAGAAAACATCAAACGAAATGGTAGTTGATATTTTACCCATTGCTGTTGGATTTGTTGCTGCTTTTATAGTTGGCTATTTAGCGTGCAGCTGGATGGTTAACCTAATTAAGAAGGGAAAGCTAATTTGGTTCGCTTTATATTGTTCGGTAGTGGGGTTAATATCAATTGTAGCTAGTTTTATTTAAACCATTCCAATGGAAAATTCATTTAACAGCAATACCGATTGGCGCGAAGGAGTTGTTTTACTTTTCGATAAGCCTTTGGAGTGGACTTCGTTTAACCTGGTGAGCAAAGTGCGATCCTTGCTATACCATAGGCTTGGCTATAAAAAAATTAAGGTTGGGCATGCCGGAACACTCGATCCCTTAGCAACAGGGCTGCTTGTAGTTTGTGTTGGGCGTGCAACCAAAAAAGTTAACCAGATACAGGAGTTAGAAAAAGAATATATTGCCGAAATAAGGATTGGGGCAACTACACCCTCATTCGATTTAGAGACGGAAGTTGATAAAGAATACCCCACTGAGCACATAGATGAGAAAATGGTGAAAGATGCACTAGGCAACTTTTTAGGAAACCAAATGCAAATACCGCCATTATTCTCAGCAAAAAGTGTTGATGGAGGAAGGGCATACAAGCTAGCTCGCCGAGGAGTTGATATGCAACTCGAACCATCGCCAGTTGTAATTTATGAAATAGAATTGCTTAGTTATAACCTACCACAAATAACAATTAGGGTAAAATGTAGCAAGGGCACATATATTCGTGCTTTAGCACGCGATATTGGTTTAGCATTGAACTCAGGAGCCCATTTGGTAGGCCTCACACGTACAGCTATTGGTAGCATGCATGTTGAAAATGCAATGACTATAGCGAGTTTCGAGAAAATGATTGACAACCTGTAACAAAAGGCAATAAGCTCCGTATAAGGTGCACAGTGCCCGTTAAGCCTGTATTTCATTCAATTTTCCTAATTATCAGCACTGTTTCATTGGAGAATTAGCTAAAAATCGGTACCATTTTAATGTTTTATAGCTACCTTTGCAAACCAATTTTTTTTATCAATGAAATTATCTCAGTACAAGTACAACCTTCCACAGGATCTTATTGCTAAGTTTCCTTCCGAGAATAGGGATGAGTCGCGTTTAATGGTTGTTAACCGAAAAGACAAATCAATTGCACATCACACCTTTAAAGAGCTTATAAGCTTTTTCGATGATGGTGATGTGATGGTTTTTAACAACACCAAGGTATTCCCTGCAAGGCTTTATGGCAATAAGGAGAAAACAGGAGCAGAGATTGAAGTGTTTTTACTCAGAGAGCTAAATAAAGAGCAACGTCTTTGGGATGTTTTGGTTGATCCTGCGCGGAAAATCAGAATTGGCAACAAGCTTTATTTTGGTGAAGATGATGTTCTGGTTGCTGAGGTTATCGATAACACCACAAGTCGAGGTCGTACTTTACGATTCCTATTTGATGGCTCTTACGAAGAGTTTAAAGATACCCTTTACAGGCTTGGCGAAACACCTCTTCCAAAATTCCTTAAAAGAGATGTAGTTCCCGAAGATAAAGAGCGTTACCAAACAATTTTTGCTAAGCATGAGGGGGCTGTAGCCGCGCCTACCGCTGGGTTACACATTAGCCGTGAGCTGTTAAAAAGGCTTGAGATTAAAGGAGTAAATTTTGCCGAAATAACACTGCATGTAGGGCTAGGTAATTTCCGTAGCGTTGATGTTGAAGACCTTACCAAGCATAAAATGGACTCGGAACAGATTAACATACCTGACGATGCCGTGCGAATTGTTAACTCAGCAAAGGATAACCGAGGTAAAGTGTGCGCTGTAGGAACTACAGTGCTTCGTACATTAGAGAGTTCCGTTTCTACAGAGGGATACCTAAAACCATTTTCGGGATGGACTAACAAGTTCATTTTCCCTCCTTACGAGTTTAGCGTTCCCGATGCAATGGTTACAAATTTTCATTTGCCTTACTCAACATTGCTAATGATGGTATCGGCATTTGCTGGATACGATCTGCTTTTCGATGCGTATAAGGTTGCAATCTCAGAGAAGTATCGATTTGGAACATATGGCGATGCAATGCTAATCTTATAAAAGAACCTTACATTTAAAATCAGAGGCTATCGTATTTCGATGGCCTTTTTGTTTATATGAATTGTAATGATGCTGATACAATAAGCAGAATCCAAAAGAATAGTTCAGTCCAGAATTTGTTCTTAGCAAATGTGAAAAAGTTAGCAATAATAAACGACGAGGGTAATGCAGCAATGTAAACAATTTCAATTGAGCTGAACGGAGAGAAAAAGGCAATTACTGCTGAAAAAAGAACAAGCCATATTAGTACGCTATAGTATTTACGGATATTGATTTTTTGGGTGGGGAGGTTTCCTAAAAGGAAGAAAACCGATAGAATCAGCAAAAGTCCTATAAAGGAGTAGAAAACAGAAAAAGGAACTCCGTAAAAAGTGCTGGTTTTAATTGGAGTGAGCGATTCAGAAATAATTGCAAACAGCATGTCGCTCGAATTATGCCAAACATAGTAGTAAACAAATGCGAAGAACCATGGGGCTATAAATCCAAAAAAGGCCGATAGCCACTGTCTGATACCAGTGCTGTTTAGTATAATTAGTGATATAAATACCGGGATAACAAATAGAGCCATTGGAAGGTAAATGAGCGAACCAATTCCTATGAAAAAATTAGCCCTAAAAAAGCTATCTAAGGAGTTTCGTTTCTCATAAGTTGAAAGTATGTATTCAATTGCAATAATTATAAAAAGAGAGGATATTACAGCAGGGTTTAAGCGTTGTAAGGGAGTGAAACTTGATGCAAGAACGATATAAAGCAAGGCCGGTAGATAGGTTCTGTACTTTATTAGAATATGCTTTGTGTTTATCTGAATTAGGTAAAGAGCAGAGATTAGGGTAAAAGTAAAACTAATGGCAATCTCAAGCATTAGGTTTCCCCTCGTTACAGTCTTTAATAAAGCATAAAGGGGCATCGAGTAATCATCAAAATAAAAAGTGGTGTTTGTAGGGTTGATGAAAGATTTTAGCCACAATAATACTGATAAAACAATAATTACAGCAATTACCGATGGGGCTGAACCTTTAAAGAATTTTAGCAGCATTTTTGCGAATTTATATCAAATCTTTACCAATGTCGATCCTATAGTATTTCTCTTTAAAATCAATGGTTTCTGCATTATCGTAGGCAATGCTAAGGGCTTTTGCGATGTTGCTCTCAATGCCTACCGATGCTAAAACTCTTCCACCCGATGTGCTAAGCCTGCCATTTTGGTTGGTACATGTACCTGCGTGAAAAGTTATGGCATTGTCGCTATTATCAATCCCCGTTATTTCGAATCCTTTTGTATAGGAGCTAGGATATCCTCCAGAAACGAGAATTACAGCAGCAGCGGTACGATCGAAATATTCAATTTTTGCCTTGTGCAACTCTTGCTTTGCAGCTAGCTGGAATAGCTCAAGCAAATCAGTCTTAAGCCTTGGCATTACTACTTGGGTTTCGGGATCGCCCATGCGGGCGTTATATTCAATTACATAGGGTTCGCCATTTACATTCATTAACCCGGCAAAAATAAACCCTCGGTAGTCAATCCCTTCGCTAATTAGCCCTTTAATTGTGGGTTGTATAATTCTTTCTTCAACCTTTTGTCTAAACGTTGAGTTGAAGAATGGAACGGGCGATATTGCTCCCATTCCTCCAGTATTGGGTCCTGTGTCGCCCACGCCAACTCGTTTATAATCCTTAGCCTCGGGAAGAAGTACATAAGATTTGCCATCGGTTAGCGCAAAAACGGAAACCTCAATTCCGTGGAGAAATTCTTCAATTACTACTTTGCTCCCAGCTTCGCCAAAGGTTCCGTCGAAAAATGTATTAAGGCTTTCTTGGGCTTCGGTTAGCGATTGGCAAATAATAACCCCCTTGCCGGCAGCTAGTCCATCGGCCTTAAGAACGTAAGGAGGGTTTAATGTTGATAAAAACTGCTCAGCATCAGGCTTCTGATTGGCTTTAAAGCTTTTATAACGAGCAGTTGGAATACCATGCCGTAGCATAAAACCTTTTGAGAAATCTTTGCTTCCCTCGAGCATGGCACCCTTTTTTGTTGGGCCTATAACTGGTATGTTTTTTAGCTCATTATCTGATAGAAAAAAATCGTGAATACCATTCACCAGTGGATCTTCGGGACCAACAATAACCATCGTAATGTCAAAATCCTTTACTGCTTTTTTAATCTGTTGAAAGTTACTGAGTGAGACATTAAGATTTTCGCCTAGCTTTTGTGTTCCTGGATTACCCGGCGCAATGTAAAGTTTTTTTAGCAATGGGCTTTGGCTTATTTTCCAGGCTAGGGCATGCTCCCTGCCTCCTGATCCGAGTAGTAGGATATTCATATTTCAGCGTTGGTTATTTTGATGTAAAAATAGCCTATATGTTTGTATTCTCAAACACTTAGCCTTTCGGATTATTGCAAAAAAGGCCCCCATAATATGGAGGCCTTTAAGTATGTCAATTGTTTTTTGCTATTCTTTAATCATCTTATAAATTGCTGTTTTACCATTGTGCCCAACAAGGGTTACAATGTAAACGCCAGATTGTAGACTTTGAGTGCTTACCTCATTTTCACCATCTAAGGCAACGTCAATAACTTTCTGACCCGTAATATTTGAAATAACAACGCGTTTAACAACATCGGCGTTTACAATATTTAAATGGTTGCTAAATGGGTTTGGATAAGCGCTAACGTTAAGCAGCTGATTTGGATCAATACCAACACCAACCAGTTGAACAGGAACAGGAACATTGGCACCGTTTACCTCAAATCCACCGGAGTATAGCTGATAGTCGTTTGCTGTTACCTCAAATGTATAAGTGCCGTTAGGCAGATCAATTGTGGCTTCGCCACTTGCATTGGTAGTTATTACATCGTAACCTGTAACCGTAATATCGGCGTTTTCAACAGCAACCTGGCTGCTATTTGTTACAGTAAAAGTTACGGTGTAGGTTTCCAACGGAACCACTGTAATGGCTATTTCGTTGCTTAAGCCCAAACATCCTAATACGGTTACTTCGGCCGAGAAAGTTCCTTCTTGGTTTGCGGTATAGGTATCTGATATAGCATCAACAATGGGCTCACCATTCAGCAGCCATTGGTACGAATCGGCAGTTTCGATATCAACGGTAAAGAGTACGCTAATGGTTTCGCCCTCCGTCCATTCAATTGGGTCGTTGGTACCAATTACTGGTGTGGGAATTGGATTAACAGTTATAACCGCTTCGTTTTCGTTAGTACAGCCAGCTATATTCATGCCAACAACCCTAACAACCATGCCATCAGTTGGGCTCGGTATAGCCAAGGTATTAATCGTACTGAATTCGCCTTGAGAAACTTCGTCGATGAAGAACTGGTATTGATATCCTTCGGAAACAGAGACAACAACTTCAGTGCCTTCGCAAATCTCGGAGTTAGGGCTAACATCTAATGTAAATGAAGGGGCAGCGTAATTTGATGAAAGATTTACTGATGATCCGACGATACACCCATATTTGTCAGTAACAGCATATGTATAGGTGCCTACAGTTAAATCATATTGGTCTTTTTGTCCATCAATTAACCCGCTACCTTCTGTTGTGCTCCAGCTATAATCATATGGTTGTGACCAACCATTAACAGTGAGCTGAATTGCTCCATCGTTGCTTGAAGGGCATGTTGTTTTTGTAAGAGTTGCTGTTGCACTTAGAGCAAATGCGGGTTCTCCAATTAGAACAGGCATTAAGGAGATGGTTACATCGTCATTCGTGTCGCTAGGAGTTCCCATGTCATCGATTAACGTAACAGAGTATTCTCCAGCACTGAGTCCTGATGCAGTAATAACATCGTTTTGCCCATTGCTCCATGTAATTGAAATTCCACCAGTAGCATTTTCAAATTCAACTGTAGCGCTTCCATCGCTACCTCCTTTACATTTTGGATTTGTAGTTTCAGTAATCCATGCGTTAAAAAGGTATTCATCGCTTAAGTTAAAACTAGTATCAGCATAGCATCCATTTGCATCATTAATGCTGAGGATATAGGTTCCCCCACGGATATCAGTTAAGTCTTCATTTGTTGATTCAAAACCATTTGGCCCTTTCCATGTGAAGTTAAACGGTTCGGTTCCGTTATTTACAAAAAGATCGATTGAACCATTAGGGCTTAAAGCATCAGTACTAGTATTACCAATTAATGATGTTCCTTCAAAATTAATTTGGAGAGGCTGTGTTATCTCAAAAGTTTCAGTTGCAAAACATCCATTTTCATCAGTAACAGTAACCATGTAGTTTCCAGCAGTTAATGAACTTTGGCTTTGAGCATCTGGTACAATACCATAACCATCGGGAGTATCCCAAAAATATGTGTATTCGCCAACGCCACCAGTAACCGTTAGAGTAATACTTCCATTCTCATTACCATAGCAACCTGATACATCAGTTACAGCTCCACTAATCTCAATAGGTTCTGGGGCAATAAGGTGATAATACTTAGTGACAGTTCTACCCAAATCGTCGGTAACTGTAAACCTGTATGCACCCGTAACCAAATCAGTAAAGCTTAAAGGAGCGGAGTAAACTCCTGCATCAATTTCATTGCCCCCAACTAGGCTAAACACGTACGAATAGGGTTCCTGTCCCCCGCCAAATACTTCAAGCCCAAGCGTTCCATCATGTCCTTCGGAGCATGAGATTTCAGAAATTGTTGGTATAATATGGATGTTTATGTGGTGGGCTAGGAAACCATCCGCTAAGCCTCCGTTTATTAAATCATTTCCGCCAATGCTAAAATTTGGCGATGAAAAATATCCGCCAACAGAAACATTGTTAAAGTTATCGTTATCAAGACAAAGCATATCCTCGTTGAGGGTGCCTCTAAGATTTGTTGAACTTAGATAATTTCCGCTATTTGAAAGGTTAATTATAAAAGCATCTGTTCCTCCTGCGCTAACAAGCGTGTCCCTGACACCAATCGATGATCCTAAATATACGCTGCCAGAAAAATATCCGCTCGCAGTAACAATATCGTTTGAGTGTGAAATGTCGTTAATGCCCTCGTTGCTTAAACCTCCAAACGAATATGCCCAGTCAATTATCCCATCATTATTGTATTTTATGATGTAGTTATCTTCACCACCAATTGAAGAAAGCAAAACAGGATCAGCACTAGATTCGTTTTGAATGGTGATTGTCCCTACAAAATTTCCAATAAAGTAAACGTCACCATTGTCCCTGTTTGAATTAATATAATTACCCGAATTCCCGGCTTTGTCAGTGTTTGAGATATGTCTTGCCCAGCCAAAACTACCATCTGAGTTAAGTTTAAAGGCTATAACATCTTGTGCGATTGTTGTACCTGCTGTGTATGTAGTTTCTGGGAGAACTAGTTCTGTCCCATCCGCAAAATACGTTTTATCGAAATAAACTGTTTTTTGAAAAGGGCCAGAAGCGTAAATACCATTGTTATTTGACAAAGCAATTCCTCCATTTACTCTAGCAACACCTCCCTCGTTAGTGCCTCCGACAATGGTAGAAACCCATAATGGAATAAAATCGGAACTGAATTTTGCTATAAAACCATTACCCCAATTGGTTGTGCTATTATAGGGAATGCTTATTGATGATGAAGTAAAGTTAAGGTCACCACCTTTCCAAAAGCCACCGATGTATATATTCCCGAAGGTGTCAGTTTGAATTCCAAAACCTCGGTCAAGTGCTGAACTTTGGGCAACAACTCCAGCCCAAAGTAAATTGCCATTGTTGTCATATTTAGCGATAAAAGTGTCATGGTTCTGGCTAGCTCCGAGTAGAATATTGTCTTCGCTATTTTGACTATGAAAGGTAGCAGAAGTTCCACTATAGCTACCAGTAATGTATACATTTTCTACGTCATCAATGGTAATCCCTTTAATTTGAATGGCGCTTGTAGCCTCAATAACGTTTGCCCAAGTAAGTTCACCGCTTTGGTTGTGGCATAATACAAACCCACCAAATTGGGTCGTGGTTAAATTGTTTTCTGGGTCAGGTGAAGACAGAAATGTTGCGGTTCCTTCGAAAATACCAGTTGAAAATGTATTGCTACTAGATTTTACTAGACCTTCTATTTGTATGTTGTTTTCGCCTGATATTTGTTCAACCCAGTCCCAGTTTTGAGCTCCTATAGGATTAATGCAAATAAGCAAAAAAACTATTATAGAGAAGGTAAAAAACACTCTGTGTAATTGTTTCATAATCTTGATATATTTGATCTTTTAATAAAATTAAACAAAATTAAGCGTTTTGCAATTATTATTTGATTTATAGGTTAATTTTGTTGACGAAAGCCGTTTCCATATGAATGATTCCTTAATACACATTGGTTATCCTAAAACAGCTTCTACCTGGTTCCAAAAGGAATTGTATCCTAGGGTCATAAACCGAAAAAACATTAAGGTTGATATTTTTAGATCATTTATAACAAACGAAATACCATTTATTTTTAACCCAAAAAGGGTTAGTGTACATGATCACTTTGGTTCTGAACCCTTTATTGTATGTGATGAAGGAATAATTGGTGGCAATCCATTCATTGCAATGGAGTCTATTAATCGTATTCATAAACTTCTGCCAAACAGCACAATAGTGCTTTTTATAAGGAATCAATTTGATATGATTTCATCAAAGTATTCTCAGTACGTTTATAAGAATATGGGTACAATGAGCGCAAACACCTTTATAGCTAATAATCCTTATTGGCATAGGGTACACAACTTTCAAAAATTCCATCCAGAGTTTTTGTGCTATGATAAAGTAATAGAGTATTTAATAAATTTATTTGGCAAAGAGAATGTTTGCATATACTTATACGAGGACTTTTTGGCTAACACTAGCAGCTTTATAGAGAAATTTTTGGTAGAACATAATTTGGAGATAAAACAACAGGTTAATTTTATAAAGCATAATGAAGGATTGAGAAGACGACTTTTTCCACTTGTTCGCTTTATGAATGTATTTACACGCTATAATCGAAGCGACAAATATTATCTTATTCATATTCCATATTGGTTTCAGTTTTGCCGAAGATTTTACCAGTGGCTAAATAGCTTTAGAATTTTTGGTGAGAAGCCCCAGATTGAGTCTTTAATCAGTAAAGGAAAACTCCATAATCTATATGCTTTATACAAGAGTAGCAACACCAATTTAGCCCGCTTTGTAAGTATTGAAAAGTTAAAAAAGTATAATTACCCCACATAGAAGTGTTGTTTATGTCTTCAATTTTCCTTGTTGCATATATGAACAGATCTGGTTCAAGTTTTTTTTTCGAACAGATTAGTAAGTGTTCAAATGTGGTAGTTTGCTTGGAGGCTGAAGTGCTTATTTATGAATTGTTGCTTGAGCCACGAAAAAAGTTATCTTCAAAAAAAATCAATAAGATATATAAATGGATAAAGACAGATAAGAAACTGTCAAGTTGGGGCATTAATATTAGCGACTTAAAAGGACTGGAAAGGTCCACCTACAACGTTGATGCATTTATTACAATACTCGAATCATATGCTCAAAGGGTAAATTCAAAAGCAGAGTTTATCTTTTTTAAAGGTACAAAGTTGATTGATTTTTTTTGCAAGCACCAGGATGTCATTAAAGAGTATGAATTTCGTTCGATATGCATTATTCGAGATCCTAGAGCAATTTACAACGCCCAAAGTTCAAGTAAGATTTCAGATACCAATATTTTCTTTTCTACAAATCCTTATTCTTTTGCTATTGAATGGAATACATATGCTAAAAAGGTATTAAAATTAGAAAAAGGAAGTAAAACTGAACTTGTTTTTTTCGAACAGCTAATTGGTGATGCCGAAAAAGCGGCAAATACTTTTAAAAATAAATTTGGGTTAAGTATTATTGGCTCAAACTCTGGGGATTATTATAAACGACTTCCTGCCTCGCAGATTCATTTGCATAAAAACATAACTGAAAGTCCCAATAAAAACAGAATTTCTGCATGGATAAAGGAACTCAATAACATTGATGCTGATATTGTAAGTTGTTCTACAAAGGGTTTTCGAAATAGATTAAACTATTCAGATTATAAAGTTGACCGGCAATTAGTGTTATATGTCCGATATGTTTTGTACTTCATAAAGCACTACTTTAAGCTTATGTTTAGAGTGCTTACTAAACTAATTTATAAGTTGTTGGTTCTTTTAATTTAATTTTCTAATATGAGTAGAATTCGCATTATAGTTTTCTCGTCATATACCAAGCCATACTATTCAGGTTCAGGCTTAAATGCCTTGTCTTTAGCAAAACAATTAAAAATTTGTGGGAATAAAGTCTCAATACTTACGTATAACTGGAACTGTAGGGAAAAGTTTTTGGATTCTATTGATGGATTAAACGTGGTGAGAATACCTTTTTTCTCAAAATTGCATTTGATCAAGTTTTTTGGAAGAGTATACTTAGCACTGATGCTACCGCTTTTTCTTATTGTTTTAAGGCTAAAATATAAACAGCTAATAGTTTATGGGGCATTTCCAGGTTATTTGCTACTTATTGTTTTTGCAAAAGTATTCGCTTTTAAAATTGTTTTTCGTTCAACAATGTTAGGTTCAGATGATGTTTTGACTTTAACCATAAATAGTATCATTAGAAAGCTAATTTTTAGTAAAATTGATTATTATTATGCAACCACACCTGTTTTTAAAAAGTATTTTCTACAAGCATTCCCTAACGCAAAGGCTAAGGTCTTTCTTGCAACACCAGGAGTCGATGTAAATATTTACAACACGACAGCGAAGGGGCTTAAAAGTAGTTCTGATAGCCCAAGCACATTAACCATTATTTCTGTAGGAAACCTTATTCCTAGAAAAGGGTATGAAGATATCTTTAATGAGCTAAGTAAGCTGAAATTTAGTTTTAAGTATTTGGTTTTGGGAGCTGAAAGGCGAGTTGATCATTTTAATTGGCATTCTGATATTACAATGCAGTGCATTAAAGAAAAAGGGATCAAATTATTAGGTTCGAAGATTGAGTTTGTTGGTTGGACAGATGATGTACTAAGTTATTTAGAGCGATCAGATATTCTTATTCTTAATTCAAAATCCGAAGGATTACCAAACGCTCTGCTTGAGGCTATGGCGTGCGGTGTTGTTCCTGTAACGAGAAAAATTGAGGGATTAAGCAATTATCTGCTTGTTAATAATGAAAATTCTTTTGAATTTAGTAATCCTCAGAAAATTGTTGATATTTTATACGAATTGAATGAGAACAGTAAACTCCTTAATAAATTATCTTTTAATGCCAGAAGCACAGTCGTAAATTCCTTTAGTTTTTCTAGAGCAATTAAGCAAATTACGAATGTATTGAGCTGAGGGTATGGTTAATCGTTTCGCAATTTATTGCTTACTTCACCCCAAGTTCTACTAAATGAAAATGATCTTTCTGTGAAAGATACAGCCTCTTTTGACATCCTTCTTAACTCACCTTTTGAGCAAAAAAGTTCAAAGATTGATTTTTTTGCATCTATAATATCTTTATAAACTATTCCTGAAAACTTATCTTTGATTAAATAGCTGCTTACTCCATTTAATTCTCTAACAACTGGAACCACGCCTATAGCCATCGCCTCTAGAAGTGCATTAGGGGTTCCTTCGGCGTAAGAATTCATAAGTATAATATCGGATATTGCGTAAATTTTCTCAATATTATCAATTGATCCCAAAAACCGTATTCTGTTTTTTAACAAACTATTACCTATTGCGTAATTTCTTTGCATTTCGTTGTTGAGGTAGTATAAGGGATGATCTTTGCTAACACGGTAATCGCCTACAACAATATACGTGAAATTTATGTTAATACTTGAGAGCATTTCAAAAACCTCTTTGTATCCTTTTCGATCAATTAAAAAACCAACAGACAGGATAATAGGGGCTTTAGGATTAATACCAAACTCACCACAGTAAATCTCCTTCATTTTTTTCAACCCAGAGGTAAATCTGGAGGTATTAACACCTTGGGTAACCTCTACCACTTTTTCTACATTGTTAAACACCTTGTAGTATGAGTCAGTAAAAGCAGGGTTAATTGAGTGATAAACATCTGCATTTTTTATTGAATGCAAACAAAGGCGAGAATAGATGCTAAATTTTGTTTTGAGGTAATAAGGATCATCATCACCAATTAAAGAGGAACGAAAAACAGTTCTTTTCCCAATTGCTTTGCTAAACAATAGCAGTAAAGGCATTAGAGGAAAATGATTGCTTATGAAAAATACATAATTATTACTCGCACATAAGAATAGACTATACGGAAATATCCAAAAAAGGCTTATAATCTTAAATACTCTAGCATTGGGCCATCTTACTAATATTTTATTGTTTCTTATTCTAATAAATCCAGTATTTGTTTTAGCTAAGACCTTGGCAGAGTAGCCCTTCTCGTTTAGAAAGCCAGCAAAAGCTTCAGCATTTCTACCTCCGCCCATATTTATGGGTTTTGTATATGCTGTAATAATTAAAATGCGCTTTTTCTTTTTATTCTGGTTGTTTTTCATTTTGCATAAAACGAGGAACTTCTATTTATGGCTCAGAATAGTTATTAATTTTTCTTTAAAGATTTTGTTTAATGAGCTGAGCTTATCGCTTAATAATACATTAGTATTCTTTTGCTCAAATGTATTATAAATGCAAGTACTAAGGCTTAATGGATCGTTATTTGTAAAATTAATGTAATTCTTATCTTCATCGAACACTGTATTTAATCCACCAATTCTAGTCGTAATAACAGGTAAATTATAGCTTAAAGCTTCATTTATTACCAGCGGAAAGCAGTCCTCGTTTGATGGCAAAACAAATATTTCTGATTCATTAAAAAGTTTTACTTTCTCTTCGTTACTCGGATTTGGAATTATCTCAATGTAGCCACTGATGTTGAGTTCAACTATTCTATTGATAATTTTTTGATAGTAGGTCTTACTAACAATAGCTCCAGAGATTATAAGTCTTACCTCAGGCTTTTGGTTTATAACCAGAGACATACAGTTAATGAGTTCGAGTACCCCTTTTTCGTGAATTAAGTTGGAGAAAAATAGCATCTGGCTTTTTCTTTTTTCAATATTTCTAAGTAATGTTGGAGGGGAAATTAAGGGGTTGGGAATAAATTGAGTGTTAGTTTTCTCGTTTAACTTCGTTTCAACGAATTCTTTTTCAACTAAGTATGGGGTTATGTGTATCAACGTACAATTCTTAAGCACTAAGCCTGTAAATTTTTTTACAAAAGGGTTTTTATTAATAATGTCGCTTAAACCCTGCCTGTGAAAATGGAGAAATACTCTTGCTCCAGAAAGCTTAGCAATAAGAATAAAGATTAAATCTCGAATAAAAACTGGATATTTTGAAGTTGGTGTAAAATAAAAACTTTGGGGCTTAAATACAATTATTCTGCGTAATAGGGTATAAAGTAGTTTGATAGAGTAAAAAACTTTTTTAATACTTATTCCTTTTAAACTAGTGATGTTTTTGTTTGGTCTTATTGGGATTGTATTTATTATGAATTCATTACTGCTACGAAGAATGTTTTTTGCATATGAGTTAATAATGCTAACTCCGTGGTATGGAGGTGGAAGGTGAATAAATAGCAGTAGCCGATTTTTATTATTCTGGTCCATATCACTCAATAACCCCAAATTCCAGCCCCCTTTTCTTAACCTCTTCAAGTAGTTTCACTAGAGCGAATTTCATGTTGCTCTCGGCCTTTTTCGAGTCGTGGAAAACGATAATGGCTCCAGGGCGTAAGCTGTTTAGCACTATGTTGGCGCAGCGCTTGGGGGTAACCCATCGGCTGTAGTCCATGCTGAGTAAGCTCCACATTACTATTTTGTACCTGTTTTTTAGCAGCCTAACCTGGTTGGGTTTTATACGACCGTAAGGCGGACGAAATAGGGTAGATCCTATAAAGTCGTTTGCCAGGTCAACATCTTGTATGTATTGCCCTGTGCCATTTTCCCATCCTTTAATATGGCTATAGCCATGGTTTCCTACAGCGTGGCCTTCGGTTTTAATCCGATCGAATATATGGGGGTGCATCTCAACCTTTTTGCCAAGGCAAAAAAAGGTGGCTTTAGCGTTATGTTGCTTAAGCGTATCGAGTACCCAAGGGGTAATTGCCTCAGTTGGCCCATCGTCAAAGGTTATGTAAACCTTGTTCACTTCCTCAGGATATCGCCAAATAAGCCCGGGGAAAAGATTGGTAAAAAATTTTGGTGGACTAAGGTTAAACATTTTCTAAGCTATTTCCTAAGATGCTAAAAAGCTCTTCGAGTTCTGCTTTATGACTCCCGTTCTCGTAGGTGTTTGCCATGCTGTAAAGCTCCTGAAGAATGTATAGGTTAAGCTCTATGTCTCTTCGTGTATTGGCCGAATATTTATTGGGTAGAGCAAGAAAATACGCTAGTTCCTCGGCGCATTGCTCCATATAAACGGTTGAGTATTCTACTCCCTTTTCAATGCTTCCCGCTTTGTAGTACGATTCAATAAGCGTAAGCACAAAAAAGTTGAAAGGTACCGTTTCGTATGGGACAACCTCCATGCACTTATCCAGCACTGTAATGGCCGAGTCGGCTTTGCCTTCGGCAATTAAATCGCGCGCCAATCGCCCGAAAATATTACGGTAGTTCGATATTATTCGGCTACTGTTTTCGTTGATGTACACATTTTCGTTGGCAATGCTTCGGTAAGCGTATCTGTTTATAAGGTTGTTGTACATACGCTCAGTATCAACGGTACCATATCTGCCATCTTTTTGCTGGCTCTCAATAGGGACAATCCGGTAGGTTAGCCCCTCCATTTGGAAGTACTTATCGAGATTTTGATACGTATCGGTGCTTACGGTAATGGCAAAGTACATTGGGCGTTGCCAGTTATTATGGGCCATCAGATCCATGAGAAAAAGCCCATCTTTAAACATGTAGTTGCTTGGTAGGCGCCACTTCATTGTATCAACCACTTGGTTTTGCCGATGAGGGCTTACTACTTGATTCTTCTCAATAACTTCTTTGTCAACGGGAAGGAACAGGCTGCGAGTAGGGAAAAAATCGATGGTTTCATTTCGCTCAAATGGCGAACTCATTTTTGTTTCGGGTTTGTCGCTAAGCACAAAGTCAATGGCTCGTTTCACGTTTAGGGGCTGACTAATTCTGTCGGTGGCCAAAACAATATCTCGAGTTCCGGTTACGTACTGGTCTAAAGTCATGCTTGCGGGCAGCGGATCGGACTCGTATGACTTTCGGAGCATTTGGCTTACGTACCAATCGGCTCTGAGGTAGCTGAGGTTGCTCACCCTAACATCTGTCCTAAATTCCTCAACCTCTTGTGCGTACCACAATGGGAAAGTGTCGTTATCGCCGTAAGAAAAGATGATTGAATTGGGCTCGCATGTTTTAAGCATATTGTACGCAAAGTCAACCGAGATGTAATTGCCCGAACGGTCGTGATCGTCCCAGTTTTCGGCTGCCATTATCCCTGGAACAAAGACTAAGGCCAAAGCCGTGGAAAGTGCTGCTCCTGCAGGGCCACTCAGCGCACGCTTTGTGGCTTGGTACAAGCCAATTACGCCGAGGCCAATCCAAATGCTAAATGCGTAAAAGCTTCCAGCATAGGCATAGTCCCGTTCGCGTGGTTGATATGGTGTTTGGTTAAGGTAAACCACAATGGCTATTCCGGTAAGCACAAAGAGTAGCGTAACAACCCAAAATCCTTTTTGGTGCCTTATGTAGTGTACGGCAATACCGGCCAAACCGAGAATGAAAGGTAGCATGTAGTAACGGTTGTGGGCTTTGTTTTTCAGGGTAGATGGCAGATCTTTTTGAGAGCCAAGCCGGGGTGTGTCGATAATAGGGATACCGCTTATCCAGTTTCCTTTAGTAATTTCACCATGTCCCTGAAGATCGTTTTGCCTACCCGCAAAATTCCACATAAAATAGCGCCAATACATATGGCCAAGCTGGTAGGAGATGAAAAACCTAATATTTTCACCAAATGTGGGTATGCGCCTTACTTCGGTTTCACCATTTCGGTTAGTTATCCTAATTGGCCTTCCGCTAAAGTTGCTCCATTTTTTGTATGCATCCACATGCGATGGCTCGGAGCTGTACATTCTTGGGAAAGGGGTAGTAAATCGAGTGTCAAAATCAACCTCTGCTTTATACGATGCCACCACGTATTTCCCATCTTTTTGAATGTACTGCGGCTTACCATTTTGCCTATCAACAACAGGGGCATCAAAGGTTTGTCCAACTATTAATGGCCTGTCGCCGTATTGTTCACGGTTGAGATAGTAAAGCAGCGAAAACATGTTGTTTGGGCTGTTCTGATCCATTGGGGGTTTTGCCGATGAGCGAATTACGATTAGTGCAAACGAGCTATAGCCAATTAGTATTACGGCAAAACTTACGAGTATAGTGTTTAGTATAGGCTTAGCCTTTTTGTGTGTATGTATTATTCCCCAAACTAACAAACCAGTAATGGCTATTATGTAGAAGAAAACGCCCGATTTGTAGGGCAAGCCAAACCCGTTAACAAAAAGTAGCTCAAACTTTGAGGCAAGCACAATAAACCCTTGTACCATTCCATACATCATTATTAGTAGAAGCAACACGCTAACTGCAAGTGCCTTTACAATACCCCAGGGTGTAACGGTGTACTTTTTAAAGTAGTAAACCATAACAATTGCAGGAATTGCAAGTAGGTTAAGCAAGTGAACTCCAATTGAAAGGCCCATAAGGTAAGCGATAAACACTAACCAACGGTTTGCGTTTGGCTCGTGCGCCACATTTTCCCACTTAAGAATTGCCCAAAATACTAGCGCAGTAAATAGCGACGATGTAGCATAAACCTCTGCTTCAACAGCCGAAAACCAGAAAGTATCGGAGAAGGTGTAAGCTAATGCCCCAACCAACCCCGAGCCGATAACTAGTATAATTTGGGTTAAAGTGAAGGTGTTGTCTTTAGTATCAATTAGTTTTTGGGCTAAATGGGTAATGCTCCAAAAAAGGAAAAGTATGGTGAATGCGCTGGCAAGAGCCGAAAGAGAGTTGGCGAAAACTGGTATTAGCTCCGTGCTAGGGGCCAGCATGGTGAAAAAGCGCATTAGCAGCATAAAAAATGGTGCTCCCGGTGGATGGCCAACTAGTAGCTTATGTCCGCTGGCAATAAACTCACCGCAATCCCAAAAACTAGCCGTTGGCTCAATGGTCATAAGGTAAACAAATGCTGCAATGGCAAATGTTAGCCATCCAAAAATGATGTTTATTCTCGAGAACTGTTTGGGGTCGAATTGCTGCATGGGTTGTGCTTTTATAAATTCAGTGGGCAAATGTAGTAATTTTTGCAACTACATCTTTACCAATTATGGGTAATTAACGATTTGATTTTGCGTTTATTATGGTCTGAGAAGTTGTAGCTTTGTGCCAATATACCTGTAGGTATTGTAAATATGTAGCGTTTTCATTATGCCAATTAGCTTATGTTTTTTGTTTGGGTTTATGGGTAAGCAAGCTGCTTCGGGGGCTAGTAGCTCAATTATTCGATTGTAAAGTACGTTGTTGAACGAATCGCGATGTTTACGGTTTGTGCTTAAAAGTAGAGTGAGAAGTTGCCTTGAGTTAAATGGTGATATTGATTTAACCCCCATGGCAAACCCTTCGGTTTTTGCTTTGGCGCACCAGTTGCCCATTTTCTCTTCCCAGTAAAACATGTCGAGTAGGTTATAGCCGAACTTTTCGAAAAGAGGAACATTTTTGTCCATCCAATCTTGGTATTCGTTTATAACTGCTTTTGAGTTTTTGTACCCATTCAGAAAGGCCAGATTGCGTGCAGTTGGTTTTTTTTGGTAGCCAAAGTAGTTACGTGCAATTTCGCTTATGTTGCCATTTATATATGTGAAACCGCTATAAACCACGCTAGGAATTTTTGGAAAACGAGGGAAGTCTATGCTTTTTTCATAGTGCTCAGGATAAGCTATTTGCTCACTGGGTAAATCGGGAATAATGGTAAACTCCTTATTAAAAAGCTTAGTTAGCTGGCTAGGAATGGTTATGTCGTAATGCGTATTGCTCATGTATGCATGCTTTTGCACAAAGTATACGCATGGCAGCTCAAGGCTTGCCAGAAATAGAACCCGACTATCGTAACCAGCGGTAACCGCTAAGGCAATTCGTTCGCGATGGGCAATTGCCTTTAAATAGCCTTTAAGCATTACGCTTGCTCTGCCTGCAACTTCATCTAGTGGCAATGGTTTTAGCGGTTCTGTAGGGTAACTTCGAATAATCTTTTTATTTCTGATATCGATATAGTGATTAGGACGCAGATGCCTAACGTTTTGCATATGGGTTTTATCGCCATAAAAAACTTTTTTGCTTACAAAGCTTTTCGATTTAAAGAAACAGCATACATCTTTATTTGGGTTAAGCGATTGTTGTTCGGTTAGGCTTATGATTTTTGGTTGCGAGCCAAACGACGAAAAGTTAATGGTGTAGTATACCTCTTGCTGAGCGCAGGCATCGCAAATTAGGTAAAACAATGTGCTTGACGAGTATATAATTGCAAACTGCCCAGTATAGCCTGCAAGCTCACTTAGAAACTCGGAAAGGTCGTTATGTTTAGCAAGCGAGTTTAGTATTTGCTGGTTGGTTTGAAATGGGTTCACCCAATCGTATAAATCGCCAATAAGGTGGAGTTCCACTTCGTTGCTTTTTGCAAGTGTATAGTTAAGCATTGGGTGGGTAAACAGGAAAAAATCTTCTACTTGCTGTGTATTCCAACCATCAAACTCAAAGTTTGGCTTTTGCTTAGTTAGCAAAAATTGTCCGCTGTATAGGCTCATGTATAAGCTGTGGGTTAGTGTTGCTAAAATTCGTTGCCTTTGCTTTTGGGGTAATCGAGGGAATAGTGCAAACCTCGGCTTTCGCGCATTAGTTGGGCATTTTTAATTATTAAATAGCCTACGTTAATCATGTTACGAAGTTCGCAAAGATTTTGCGTAAGGATGGACTTTTTGTATAGCTCCTCGGTTTCGTGGTAAAGTATTTCAAGTCGAACGAGCGCCCTATCAAGCCTTAGGTTTGAGCGAACAATGCCAACGTAGTTACTCATTATCTGCTGCATTTCCTTGTAGCTTTGTGTAATTAGCACCATTTCCTCGTTGTGCTTTGTTCCCTCGTAGTCCCAGTCGGGTATTTGTTTGTTAATTTCAATGTTTTCAACAGCATTTATCGCATGCTGATAGGCTTTTTCAGCGTAAACAACTGCTTCAATAAGTGAATTTGAGGCTAACCGGTTGGCTCCGTGTAAACCAGTTGATGAGCATTCGCCAATGGCATATAGATGTTTAATTGAACTCTCTCCATTCATGTTAACCTTTATCCCACCGCACAGGTAATGCGCTGCTGGTACTACCGGAATCATATCCTTGGTAATATCAATACCAATTGATAGGCACTTTTGGTAAATATTAGGAAAATGGTTTTTTATCTCCGTTGCATTCTTAAAGGTTACATCGAGGTAAACAAAATCGTCACCTCTAATTTTCATCTCATTATCAATAGCACGAGCCACAATATCGCGAGGTGCGAGCGATCCCCTTTTGTCGTATTTATGCATAAACTCTTTGCCATCAATAGTTTTGAGAATTGCCCCAAATCCTCGCATGGCCTCGGTGATGAGGAATGATGGTCGCTCACCCGGATTGTAAAGCGATGAGGGATGAAACTGTATAAACTCCATGTTTTCCACTTCACCCTTTGCCCTGTAAACCATGGCAATGCCATCGCCTGTAGCCACAAGCGGATTTGTGGTTGTGTGGTAAATATTGCCTATACCGCCTGTAGCCATTACTGTGGTTTTCGACGTAAATTTTTCAACCTTTTGGGTTTTAAGGTTTAGCGCAAATGCCCCAAAGCATGTAATGTCCGGATTTCCTCGCTTTACCTTTTCGCCTAGGTGGTGCTGAGTAATTAGCTCAACAGCAAAGTAGCTCTCAAAAACGGTAATGCGCTTGTGACTCTTAACCTTGGAAGTTAAAGCACGCTGTATTTCGTATCCTGTGTTGTCCTTATGGTGCAATATTCGGTGCTCAGAGTGGCCTCCTTCTTTGGCTAAATCGTAATGACCAGTTTTATCTCTGTCGAATTTAACTCCCCACTGTATAAGCTGTTTTATCTGATCGGGTCCTTCGTTTGCTACCATTCGTACAACCTGTTCATTGCAAAGCCCGTCGCCGCATATTAGAGTATCGTTTACGTGTTTCTCAGTGCTATCCGGATCGTAGGTTACTGCAGCAATTCCTCCTTGTGCATATACGGTGTTAGTTTCCTCTAAATTTGCCTTGCTAATTACTGTTACCGAGCCATGCTCAGCTGCTTTTAGCGCAAAACTTAATCCGGCAATACCTGAGCCAATTACCAAAAAATCGCATGAGTGGTTAGCCATAAGGTGCTTTTTTACAAAGATAAACGATTAGTGCGGGTTTTTCAACTGTTGAGGCAAGACTAAGATTATCAGTTCAAGCCAAGAACAAGCGTAACCAAAAAAGGCACAAGTATAGTTAGAATAACTCCATGTATTAACGAAACCATTGCATAATCTTTTCCTGAAGATTTTGTAATGATTGGCAGCGTTGTGTCCATGCTTGTGGCCCCTCCCGAAACTATTGGCGATAGCTTGCCGAACAGCGATGCAAAAATTGGGGCGAATAGTAAGGTGATGATCTCGCGCATAATATTCGCAAGCAATGCAACAACACCAAGTTCATCGCCACGTATGTCGGCAATAAAAATGCTCGAAAGGCTGTAGTAGCCAAAACCATAGCCTATTGCAAGCATGTCAGAAAGGTTAAACATGGGCAAAATGAGGTAAACCAAAAGTACTCCAAGTGTAGTTCCTACAATTGTGAATAGCGGAACCAACGCAATTCTGAAGTTGAGCGCTTTAATTGCCTTAAGTGCCGAGGCATCGGCTCCAATACCAATACCAACCAATAGCATTAGAAGGTAAAGCGCCCAATGGCTTAGGTCGTTTTGGATAATATAGCTTGGAGCGAAATTAAAAATGCCTACCATTACGCCTAAGGCAAAGAATAGAAGTATGGTTAAACTACTGCGCATGGGTTTAGCCTTTTTTCTTAAACCAAAGCTGGTAACCAGCCCATGCCATAGCTACGCTTCCGGCAACACCGCCCAATGCTATAAGCAATGCTGAAAACCCTAGTTTTGACAAGTTGTTAATAATAGTGTCGTTCGCCCCAATGCTTATACCAAGCATGAACAGCAACAGGTAAATTGCCCAAAGGGTTAGCTTGTCGTTTAGCCTAGCTAAGTTTGGCTTTTTGCGAATAGCAAAACCTACGGCAATGCCAACTATCATTATTGCTAAAACAGTCCACATTTACTCTAAGCTTAGAATAATGGCGATGGATATACTCCGCTATTAACCAACTCGTTTAGCTTTTGCATAACCATTGGCTTATCGCCAGGGTAGGTTACGCCAAACCATTGCGATGTGGTTGGGAGGACCTTGCACGAAGCCCGTTTGCTGTTGATTAGCGAGTTGACCACTGAAGGAATGTAGAACTCAGCCTTTGGATTGGCCAGCGAACCGCTTAGAAATTCGGTTAGCCTCGAATCGATATGCTTAAAAAAGTTTGGGGTGAAGCCCCAAAAGTTCATCGATACAAGCGATTGCTCATCTACCTGCACCATCGAGCCATTTTCTTCCTTATACTTTACATCCCCATTTATGCGCTCAATGTGAGTACGCTCCACAACGTTACTTAAAAATGAGTTTTGATCGACAGTGCAAACACCTCGCGAAACCGATCCTTGCTCGCTTAGCGTATTCTTTAGCCTATAGCCAACCATGAAGTAATTACCCTCTTCTAGCTCGGGCTGGGTGAGTGCTTGTGCGATTACCTTAAAAGAATCGGCTCCGTAAAAATCATCGGCGTTAATAACTGCAAAGGGTTCGTTTACTGCGTTTCGGCATACCCATACAGCATGCGCTGTTCCCCAGGGTTTAACCCTTTCGGCAGGGCCGCTAATGCCCTCGGGTAGCATATCCAATTCCTGAAAAACAATCTCATACGGAACTTTGCCGTCGAATCGTTTTCCGAAAACCTCAAGAAAATCCTTTTCAATATCCTTCCTTATTACAAAAACAATTTTGCCAAAACCTGCGCGAAGCGCATCGAAAACTGAGTAATCAATAATGGTTTCTCCGCTAGGACCAACAGCATCAACTTGTTTTAAACTTCCGTATCGGCTACCCATTCCAGCAGCCAGTATAATTAGCGTGGGCTTCATTGCAATCATTTTTAGAAATTAGTTTACAAAAATGCGAGAAAATAGGGAATAATAAAAATGTGTCCTCAATAGCAATGCAAATATTGAGTGTTTGCCTATCTTTGGCAGCAAACCTTGGTTGTATGCAAAAAGTTATTGCACTGATTTTAGCGCTAGGTTGCTCCGTGTTCGTTTGGGCTGGGCAAACCGCCGACTCAACAAAACAGGCAAGCCTTACGCTTATGTTTATTGGCGATGTCATGGGGCACGGACCCCAAATTAGGAGCGCCTTCAACGAAAAAACAAATAGCTACGATTACGATGACGTTTTTTCGAGGGTTTCGCCATTGCTTGAGCAGGCCGATTTTGCCATAGCAAACCTTGAAGTAACACTTGCAGGAGCACCCTTTTCCGGATATCCACAGTTTAGCTCGCCCGACGAACTAGTTGATGGTCTGACTAATGCAGGTGTTAACGTACTCGTTACAGCAAATAACCATACGGTTGATAGACGAAAGCAAGGCATACTTCGCACAATTGATGTGCTAAACAAAAGGGCCATACCATTTGCCGGAGCCTATAAGGATTCGCTGCATCGCGATTCTACCTATCCGCTAATTCTGGAGCAAAACGGAATCCGCTTGGCGCTTTTAAACTATACATACGGAACGAATGGTATCCCTGTTCCTAAGCCAACGGTTGTTAATCTTATAGATACTGCACAAATTCGTGCCGATTACAACAAGGCTTTAACACTTAATGTGGATGAGGTAATCGCTTTTATGCACTGGGGCCTAGAGTATCAACGGCAACCGAATGTTGAACAGATTTGGTTAACCCATTTTATGCATAATCTTGGGATTCGAATTGTTATTGGTTCGCACCCGCATGTGCTTCAGCGGATGGAGGCCTCGTTTGATACCGACACAACTAAGGGGCTGGTTGCTGTATACTCGTTGGGCAACTTTGTTTCAAATCAGCGCCCACAATACCGAGATGGTGGAGCAATTGCTGCTGTGCATATCGAAAAGATTAATGGAGTTACCCATATTAAAGACGCTGGATATGCCCTAGTTTGGGTGCAAACGCCAACCGTAGATAAGAAGAAAAGGTATAGAGTTTTACCTGTTGCTAAGTACGAATTGCTCGATGGATATTTTAACGATGATGATCAGCAGAAGTTTAACCTGTTTGCAGAGGACTCAAGGGCTCTTTTCGATGCTGAAAACTATAACTTTTACGAAATTGGCTATAGGGACAACCACTGGGTTTTGCCTTGGGTTGCTCACAAGCCTAGGGTAATTAAGCCGCTTAAAAGGATTGAGCCCTGGCAAAAATCGATATTTTACCCACCATTTGTTAGTTTACCCAAACGCTAACGAGTAAACACATTGGCACAAAATATTTTCATTAAGGCGATTGACCTTAAATTGTAGCTGTAATTTATATAATTCAACTATTTTTGCAGATGTTTTTCAAAATCAACGATTAAAGATATTTTTTATAACAATAAAGCGTTTTCATATGACCCAAGAAGAACTTTTTAAGAAGCTGATTGCGCATTGCAAGGAGTACGGATTTGTTTTCCAGAGCAGCGAGATTTACGATGGCCTGAGCGCAGTATACGACTACGGACAGAATGGTGTTGAGCTAAAAAATAATATCCGCCAGTATTGGTGGGATGCAATGACTCGCCTAAACGAGAATATCGTAGGACTCGACTCGGCCATTTTTATGCACCCTCAAGTATGGGTTGCCTCGGGGCATGTGGGCGCTTTTAACGATCCGCTTATCGACAATAAGGATAGCAAAAAACGCTACCGCGCCGATGTGCTTATTGAGGATTGGATGGCCAAGCAGGAGGAGAAAATTGCCAAGGAGGTGAACAAGGCCAAAAAGCGTTTTGGCGATAGCTTTGATGAGGCCATGTTTGTTAAAACCAACGGTAGGGTATTGGAAATTCAGGCAAAAATTGATACCGTTCGCACCCGAATGGTAAAGGCTTTGGATGATAACGATTTGCCTGAGGTTAAGAAGATAATTGAGGATTGCGAAATTGTGTGTCCCATATCGGGTTCGCGTAACTGGACCGACGTACGCCAGTTCAACCTTATGTTCGATACCAAGATGGGCTCGGTTAGCGACGACGCCAATACCATATACCTTCGTCCCGAAACCGCTCAAGGTATCTTTGTAAACTACCTAAACGTGCAAAAAACGGGTCGAATGAAATTGCCATTTGGTATTGCCCAAATTGGTAAGGCATTTCGTAACGAGATTGTGGCTCGCCAGTTCATATTCCGCATGCGCGAGTTTGAGCAAATGGAAATGCAGTTCTTTGTGCGTCCGGGTGAGGAGATGAAGTGGTTCGAGTTCTGGAAAGAGAAGCGGATGAACTGGCACAAGGCCATGGGTCTAGGCGACGATAACTATCGCTTTCACGAGCACGATAAGCTGGCGCATTACGCCAATGCTGCCTTCGATATTGAGTTTAAATTTCCATTCGGTTTTAAAGAGGTTGAGGGCATTCACTCACGTACCGATTTCGATTTGGGACAGCATCAGCAACACTCGGGCAAAAAGTTGCAGTACTTCGACCCCGAAACCAACCAGAACTACGTACCTTACGTGGTTGAAACATCAATTGGTTTAGACCGTACCTTCCTTCTGCTGCTTTCATCGGCATATACCGAGGAGAAGATTAAAAAGGATGATGGTAGCGAGGACGAAAGGGTGGTTCTGCGCATTCCACCAGCGTTGGCTCCCGTTAAGCTAGCCGTGTTCCCGTTAACAAAAAAGGATGGGCTACCCGAAAAGGCACGCCAAATTATGGACGATCTTAAGATCGACTTTAAATGCCAATACGAGGAGAAGGACAGCATAGGTAAACGTTACCGCCGTCATGATGCCATTGGAACTCCATTCTGCATAACTATCGACCATCAGTCGCTCGAAGATAATACGGTAACTATTCGCCACCGCGATACCATGGAGCAGGAGCGGGTTGATGCCTCTCGCCTCCGCGATATTATGGAAGAGAAAGTGAGCATGAAAAATCTGTTAAGAAAAATATAGCGTTTAATGTTCAAGGTTTAATGTTTAATGTACAAGGTTTAATGTTCAATGTTTAATGTTCAAAGTTCAAAGTTCAAGGTTCAGGGTTTATGGTTAAATGTTTAAGGTCTAAGGAAAATCCTAAACCTTTACCTGCCGAAATGAAATGTAGGTATGCTAAACTCTAAACTCTAAACTCTAAACGCCCTTCCAATGCCCAAACGCCTCCTAATAATTACTTACTACTGGCCTCCTGCAGGCGGGAGTGGGGTGCAGCGTTGGCTAAAGTTTGCAAAGTACTTGCGTGAGTTTGGTTGGGAACCAGTTATTTATACAGCAGAAAACCCCGAGGCTCCTGCATACGACAGCAAATTGGTTAATGAGGTTCCATCGGGGATTGAGGTAATGCGTCGTAAGGTATGGGAACCCTACAATTTGTTCAGGTTAGTTACAGGTGCTAAAGGTCAAAAGTTTGGCGCAGGGCTTGCTTCGGTTGGTAAACAAAAAAAAGGATTTTTAAGTAAAGCCGCTATTTGGATAAGGGGCAACTTTTTTATACCCGATGCCAGAATGTTTTGGATTCGACCATCGGTAAAGTTTTTATCCAAATACCTTCTGAATAATCCTGTTGATGCTATTGTTTCTACGGGACCACCCCATAGCACTCATCTTATTGCAAGACGGGTTAGCAAAAAAGCAGCAACTCCTTGGCTTGCCGATTTTCGCGATCCATGGACGAACATTGATTTTTTTGATGAGCTAATGCCAAGCAGGTTGGTTACAGCAATTCATAAAAGGCTAGAGAAAAAGGTTTTGACACAGGCCTCAAAGGTTGTGACTGTTACAAACGGATGGGCCAACGATTTCTCAAAATTAGCAAATGTGCATATTGATGTTGTTCAGAACGGGTTCGATCCTGAAGATTTTGAGTCAGTTAAGGTAACCTTAGATCCTGATTTCACGTTAACGCATATTGGCACACTTTCGCCAAACCGTAACTGCAATATGCTTTGGCAAGTTCTTGGTAAATGGGTGAAGAGCAATCCCTTGTTTGCCAAACATTTTCGCTTAAAGTTTGTTGGAAGTGTAGATTCAACCGCCTACAATGCAATAGAAGCCAATGGCCTTTTGCCATTTTCAGAGTTCTTTGGGTATTTGCCACACGCTGAAGCCATTAAAATGCAAATGCAGTCGGCAGTGCTGTTGCTCCTTGTTAACAACAGTCCAAACGCACTGGGCATTCAAACCGGAAAGGTGTTTGAGTACATGGCTGCTAAAAGGCCAATACTGGCCATTGGCCCTGCTTGTGGAAATACTCACGATTTAATTGAAGAGACCAAGTCGGGTGTTTTTGCCGATTTCTCGAGTCCGAAAGAAGTTGAAAAGGGAATTGAGGTAATATGGGAAATGTATCAGAATAAATTCGTTGGCTTTGAACCAGAGGGTTTTGCAAAGTATTCGCGAAAAACCTTGACTCAACGCTTTGCTCGCATTTTAGATGCTATGGTTAGCAAGTAGAGGTTGTAATTCCTAACATAAGTGAAATTGGTATGATAAATAGCTACCCTAAAGAGATTTGGAAAGAATTAGATTATGCTAGTAAAAGCGGTTTGCACTATGCTGTGTCAAATTTCGGGCGAGTGGTTAGCTATGCGTCAACCATTGAGGAAGCCAATGAGATTAAATGCGGGTTAAACAAGGGTTACAAGGTGTTAAGGCGATCGTATGTTAAGGATGGCCGTTCCTATCGCGAAGCGCTTTATGTTCATAAACTGGTTGCCGAACTTTTCTTGCCTAAGCAAAGCGACGATAAATCCTACGTTTTACATCAAAACTTTGTTAAGAACGATAATAGGTTAATTAACCTGAAATGGGCCAATAAGCATGAGCTGGAGGAACATCAAAACCATAACCCCAAGGTAATTTCCGACCGCAAGCGTCTTCGTGAGCACAACAAGCTATACCAGTATAAACTTAGCGAGGCTAAAGTAAAAGTATTAAAGCGTAAACTCCTCAATCCGAACCGACGAACCCGACTGAAAATGATTGCCCGTATGTTTGGAGTTAGCGAAATGCAGCTGCACCGAATTAAAACGGGTGAAAATTGGGGGCACGTTAAACTATAGCCAATTTTTCTCCTTTTTTTGTATCTTCGGGGTGTTTGATCAATACAACTCATGGAAATACTATTCATTTTTGCAGCATACCTATTCGGGTTAATTGCTCAAAGGCTGAAGTTGCCTCCGCTTGTGGGCTATCTGGTTGCTGGCTTTGCTCTTGCGGCTTTTGGGTTTGACTCAACAGATACCCTTAAAACAATATCCGATTTGGGGGTTACGCTACTTCTTTTTACAGTAGGGTTAAAAATTCGCTTTAAGAACATACTTTCAAAAGAGATTATTGGCGGAGGATTCCTTTATACCTTCATAAGTTCAATCCTGTTTGCTGCAATAGGCTATCTTTTAGGTTATGGCATTTATGGGGCGCTCTACTTTGGCGTAATGCTAAGTTTTTCAAGTACAGTTTTTGCCGCTAAGGTGTTAGATGATCACGATGACCTTGGTGCATACTACGGTCGTATTGCAATTGGTATTCTTATTATTCAGGATATTGTTGCCGTTGTGCTTCTAGGTGTTAGCGGAATGGAAACACCATCATTATGGGCGTTAACTATTCTAGCTTTACCTTTGCTTATTCCTCTTTTAGGAAGGCTTTTGAACAGAACTGGCCATGGTGAACTTTTACTTGTTTTCGGCGTATTCTTGGCTCTCTCGGGTTCGTGGTTGTTTAGCTATGTTGGCTTAAGCGACAAACTAGGGGCTTTAATTATTGGAATCCTCATTGCAGAGCAGCCAAAATCCGAAGAGGTAGGAAAAGTGCTTTGGGGGTTGAAGGAGATTTTTTTAGTTGCCTTTTTCTTGCAGATTGGTCTTATGGGATTGCCCAACGGCAATGCAATTCTTATTGTTGGTCTGTTTTTGCTTATTCTTCCGCTTAAAGGATTAATCTACTTTTTCAGCCTTAAACTTTTTAAACTTCGAAATCGAACATCCTTTTGGAGCTCATCGGTGCTTTTCTGTTACAGTGAGTTTGGCTTAATTGCAGGCGCTGGTGCAGTTTCGGCAGGTTTGCTATCCAACGATGTACTTGTAATGGTTGCGCTTTTGGTGGCAGCCTCGTTTGTTTTACTTGGTGTAGCAAACAAATGGATGTCGGACATTTACGATAAGTTTTTCGCATTTCTTGATCTCGAACCCGAAGACAAACACACAAGAGATCATTTGCCCTCGTGTATTGGCAATACAAAGTACCTAGTTGTTGGAATGGGTACATGCGGAACTTCAACCTATCAGTATTTAAGCGATAGTAAGCAGAGTGTTTTAGGGGTAGATGCCGACCCTAACGTAATAGCCGATCATCGAAAAAAAGGTAGGAGAGTAATCTACGGAAATGCTGTTGATACAGCTTTCTGGTCGAAGTGTAATTTACAAAGCGTTCAGGGTATAAGCGTATGCCTTCCTGTTTTAGACGAAAAGGTAACCGTTGTAAAAAAATTGCGCAAGCTTGGGTATCAGAATAAAATTGACACCTATTGCAACTACGACGATGAGGCCGAAACTTTAATAGCAGCAGGGGTTTCCGAACTAGTATCGCCCTTAAAACTAACCGGCGAAAGCTTGGGCAGAATGATTACCTTTAAGAAAGAACCTGAGAAAATTGCATAAAGAATATTTAAAAAAGAAGGGGAGCAAAAAATCAGCTCCCCTTCTTTTTTAAGTTCCCTTGGCTAAATAACGCCAAATTTCTTTCCAACTTTTGTAAAGGCCTCAATGCACTTGTCGAGGTTTTCTTTTGAGTGCCCAGCCGATACCTGAACCCTAATTCGGGCTTGCTCTTTTGGAACAACTGGGAAGTAGAACCCGATAACGTAAATGCCTTCATTAAGCAATTCGGCGGCCATATCTTGCGACAGCTTAGCATCATACAGCATTACGGCAACAATTGCACTTTGGGTAGGTTTTATGTCGAATCCAGCTTTTTGCATGGCCTGCGAAAAGTACTCGGTGTTACTCATAAGCCTATCGTGCAGTTCGTTGCTGCTTTCAAGCATGCTAAAAGCTTCAATGCCGGCTCCAACAATTGCTGGGGGCATTGAGTTGGAGAATAGGTATGGTCTTGAGCGCTGACGAAGCATGTCGATTATCTCTTTTCTGCCGGTTGTAAAGCCACCGCATCCACCGCCAAAGGCTTTGCCAAGCGTGCCAGTAATTATATCGGCCTTACCCCTTATGTTGAAAAGTTCGGTTACGCCGCGCCCGGTTGGTCCAACAACGCCAGCAGAGTGGCTTTCGTCAATCATAACCAGCGCATCGTATTTTTCAGCTAGTTCAACAATTTTATCCATTGGGGCTACATTGCCATCCATTGAGAAAACACCGTCAGTTACAATAATGCGGAAGCGTTGCGCCTGAGCTAGCTTAAGCTTCTCTTCAAGGTCGTTCATGTCGGCGTTGTTATATCGGTAGCGTTGCGCTTTGCAAAGCCTAACCCCATCGATAATCGAAGCGTGGTTGAGCGCATCGGAAATAATGGCATCCTCCTCGCCAAGGATTGGCTCAAAAACGCCACCATTGGCATCAAAAGCAGCAATGTATAGTATTGTGTCCTCGGTACCAAAGTAGTCCGATATTTTTTGTTCTAGCTCTTTGTGTATGTCTTGTGTGCCGCAAATAAAGCGAACCGACGACATGCCAAAGCCATGTGTATCCATGGTTTTTTTCGCAGCATCAACCAAACGGGGGTGATTGGATAAGCCAAGGTAGTTGTTGGCACAAAAGTTAAGCACTTCTTGGCCAGTGTTCACCTTAATTTTTGCTTGCTGGGGTGAAGTAATTATTCTTTCGTTTTTGTAAAGACCAGCCTCTTCAATCGACTGGAGCTCGTTTGCAAGGTATTCTTTTAGCTTTCCGTACATATCCGAATTGTTTTATAGTTGTAATTGATTTCTGTTGAAGCAAATGTACTCCATTTTTATCACCCCGCCGAAAATATTAACCTCGTTATTTGGTGTTTTGCAGCAAGCGTAACGAAAACGTGAGAATATGTTCGCACATATGACATGGGAATGCTGTTCGCAATCTAATGCATTAGTAATCAAAATTTAAAATATAAAAAATAAATTTGCGAATACACTTGTTTTGTGTTTAAAAATTTTTATATTCGCACTTTATGAACATCTTTTTAACATCCACCACCGTAAATCTTTCTTACTTATGCCATACCGTCGTCTTCCTAACACCGATATTGCACGATTAAGAGCATTGAAAGCTGCTGCAAAAAAAGGTAAAGAGCTACCTCCGTTTAAGTTGGCATTTTCTCAAAGCTCATTTTCCAAGGTTGGGCTTTTTATTAATAATTTCGAAAAAGCTATTGCCAACTACAAGGCTGCATACAGCAAGCAAATTGAGCGGAATAAGGAGTATCACAACTCAGCCAAAAAGGCTCGGCTCTACCTTTCCCATTTTATTCAGGTGCTCAACATGGCAATTACCAGAGGTGAATTACCCGAAAAGGTGCGTTCTACCTTTGGAATGGATGTTGACGAAAGGAAATTGCCCAACCTTACTGCCGATAAAGAGCTTGCAGAATGGGGAAAAAAGATTATCCAAGGAGAAACAGAACGGATATCAATGGGGCAACCGCCTATTACCAATCCAACAATAGCCGTGGTTAAAGTTAGGTATGAGAATTTTATTGAAGCCTACAATCATCAACGAATTTTACAGCAGAACACTCAGCGCTGTCAGGTTGAACTTGAAGAACTTCGCAAAAGGGCCGATGAAATAATTCTCGATGTTTGGAATGAGGTTGAGGAAACGTTCAAAGATCTTCCTGACCATGAGCGTCGCGAAAAGGCTCAGGAGTACGGATTAGTTTACGTTTACCGCAAAAACGAGATTAAAGGCCTTCAGATGTTGGAGCGGGTTGAACTCGATTTGTAACCCTATTTTTCCAAATTAGCCAGAGTAAAAACCCGGCAAAAACCAAACTTCCTAACCCTAGGTAAAGGGTTTGTGATGGTTCACCAATATCTTCAATTTCCATGGGTACAACTCCCGACCCAACAAGGTAGTAAACGAAAACTGCCAAACCGTTATTTACGAAGTGAACGAGCATGGGTACTTTAATTGACCCACTCCAAAGGTATAAGTAGCCAAACACCATTCCCAGTAAAAACCTTGGAATAAACCCCAAGAACTGCATGTGTATTGCGCTAAAAATAAGTGAGGTAATAACGATTCCTGCTGCACTGTTTTTGGTTAGCTTAATGAAATATTTTTGGAGAACCGATCGGAAGAATAGCTCTTCACCTATGGCTGGCAAAACTCCTACCATGAAGAGATTTAGCGCAAAAACACCAATGCTATCGGTAATAAGCAGTTTTTTAGTTAGGGCTTCGGCCGATTGTTCCAGCTGATGCATCCACTCTGGTACTGGGATTTCAGCATTTAGTGATGCAATCAGGTTGATGGCCGGAATGAGAATAATCATCAAAGCAGTGGCCATAAGCATGTGATTAGCGTTAGCTTTGGTAAACCCTAGAAAATCTAGCGGTTTTCGCGATGCAATAAAGGCTAAAGCTAATGCCGGAAAGATAAACATACCTGTAGTTTGGAACATTTGCATTATCCTAATTGCCGTAAGCCCATCGGTTGTTCCTGAGTTAGGTGCAAGGTGTTGGGCAATATCCCAATTCTCGGTATACAGGGCGCTTACTATTACGCCAATAAATAGAAACAGAATAAATCCAAGCGCAAGAAGTATAAGGGTGAAAAAGATACCTTTCTGTGGAGTTATGCTAATTCGTATGTCGTTGCTCATTGCTTATTTTTTGCCAAATATAGCTAAGCTTTCTTGTTTCATCAATGCTCATTTGGAGTAAATTGGGTTTTATCGGTAAGTCTGTATATTTTTGTAGCCAATTTTTAGTCATTTAAAGTGAAGATAGCAAACATTGATTTAGGTGAAAAACCTTTGCTTTTAGCACCCATGGAGGATGTTACCGATCCTTCGTTTCGTTACCTGTGTAAGCGTTTTGGTGCCGATATGATGTATACCGAGTTTGTTAATTCCGATGGGCTAATTCGCGATGCCGAGAGTTGCCAAAAGAAGCTCAACATTGTGGATGCCGAACGACCCATTGGTATTCAGTTGTATGGACATATCATCGAGAGCATGGTGGAGGCTTGCCGTATGGCGACTGAGGCAAACCCCGAGGTTATTGATATTAACTTTGGTTGCCCTGTAAAAAAAATTGCCAATCGGGGTGCGGGTTCAGGAATGATGAAGGATATTCCAAAGATGGTGGAAATGACCCGTCAGATTGTGAATGCAACGCATCTACCTGTAACCGTAAAAACCCGCCTTGGCTGGGACGAAAGTACCAAGCAAATTGTTGAAATTGCCGAACGCCTGCAGGATGTTGGCATTAAAGCGCTTACCATTCACGGGCGTACCCGTGCACAACTTTATAAGGGTGAGGCCGACTGGACTCTTATTGGCGATGTGAAGGCCAACCCTCGTATGCAAATTCCAATTATAGGTAATGGTGATATCGATGGACCCGAAAAAGCGGTGGAGTACTTCAACCGCTATGGCGTGGATGCTATTATGATTGGTCGTGCCACCTATGGTCGCCCCTGGATTTTTAAGGAGATTAAGCACTATATGCAAACAGGCAAACTTATGCAACCCTTTACGGTTGAGGAGAAGGTGGCTATAGCCAAGGAGCATTTGGCTAAGTCCGTTGAGGTTAAGGGCGAGAAAAGGGGAATACTTGAAATGCGTAGGCATTTTACCTGCTATTTCAAGGGTTTACCCAATTTTAAGGAGTTACGCTTAAAGCTGGTAACCACTAACTGTCCTACTGAGCTTAACAATTTGCTGTCGCAGGTTGCTGAGAGGTATACTGGCTTTGTTCAGGACCAGAGCATTAACCCATCGCCGTGGGCATAGTGACAGACTGAATGTATTATTAAACACAATCAGAGCTTTGAAGCTAAAATCATTTTTAAACTCAACCATTTTCCTTGCCATTGTAGCCTGCATATTGTGGTCAACCGCTTTTGTGGGTATTAAAATAGGGCTTGAATACACATCACCATTTCAGTTTGCTGGTATTCGCTTTTTTGTATCGGGACTGCTAATTATTCCCTTTATCCCCAATTTGCGCGAAAAGCTAATTGTTGCCAAGCAAAATGTTCCAAAAATTTTGCTGGTTGGTTTTGTGCAAACCTTTTTGCAGTACGCCATTTTTTATAAGGGGGTCGATATGGTTCCCGGTGCGCTAGGCGCCATGATTATTGGTTCGGGTCCCCTCTTTATTGCCATAGTTGCCCATTTCTTTATGCCAGGCGATACGCTAAACCGCCGCAAGGTAGTAAGTATTCTGGTGGGTTTGCTGGGCATTGTAGTTATTAGCCTTGGACGCAAACAGATGGGTGCTGTTGGAAGCATAGCGAGCGTGGGAATTCTTATCTTAATAGCCAATAACTTGTTGGCGGGTTTTGGCAATATGTTGGTTGCAACCGATAAACGTCGTATTCCGCCACTGGTGCTCAGCTCATTCTCAATGATATTTGGTGGCGCCCTACTTTTTGGCTTAGGTTTAGTAACCGAGGGTTACCAGTCGGGGCCATTTCCTTTGGAGTACTGGTTGTCGCTGGCTTGGCTTAGCTTTCTATCAGCAGCAGCAATTTCTATTTGGTATACTTTGCTAAAACGATCAGGGGTAAAACTATCTACTTTAAACATGTGGAAATTTATTATTCCAGTTCTTGGCGCTGTGCTAAGTTGGCTGCTGCTGCCCAACGAGCACCCCACGCTAATAGCCATAATAGGTATGGTTCTGGTTGGTTTATCGTTGGTAATTTTAAACTGGAATATACGAAAGCGGGGATTGTAGTGTAACCTTCTAGAAGTCACGGCGCGACTTATGCTTCGACAGGTTCAGCAGTCGTCTCGCTTGGACTGTCAAACGATATAATATAGTCGTACGGTAGTGAGTTGGGTAAAACATCTAATAAAAAATCGTGGTCGTTAAAACCACGATTTTTTATTAATATGTTTTTAAGAGTTTTACTGTTGGGAACGGCAGTACATTTTTAGCATTGGCTCGGCGGGTTGGTAGTTTAGCTCAACAGCACGCCTAAAATCGTTACAGGCTCCTTCGCTATCGCGAGTATTCATCCGCGATATGCCTCTGTTATAGTATGCTTCCGCATTTTTTGGGTCAATTTTAAGAATTACATCGTAGTCGCTTAATGCCTCCTGATGATTTCCAAGTATGGCCTTGGAAACTGCCCTGTTGTAGTACGCCTGAGCAAAATCCTTGTCAAGTTCAATGACCTTAGTAAAATCGTCAATTGAACCTTTATAGTCCTTTGCTAGCGCTTTGGCAATGCCTCGGCCGTAATATGCTCTTTTGTAGCTAGCGTTATAGCTAATGGCTTTGGTAAAATCGTTTATCGCCTGCTTAAAGCTGTTCTTTTTAAGGTAAGCACCTCCACGGGCACCATAGGCTAAATCGTAGCTTTGGTCGAGTTTTATTGCTTGATTGTAAAGGCTAATCGATTCGTCAACCTTGTTTAGGTTATACTTTGCCTGCCCAAGCTGATAGAATATTTCTTTATCGTTTTTTTCGAGATCTAAGGCTTGCTCAAGGTCGCCTTCGGCGCCTTCGTAATCCTGAATCTTCAACTTAAAGATACCTCGCTGCTTGAAGGCTAAAGCTGGAGCTTCGGCGTTTTCAATCATCTTATCGTAATCGGAAATGGCACCCATAAAATCGTCGAGGTTTGCTCTCGATTCGCCCCTACTGTAAAAGGCTTCAAGGTTCGATCCATCAAGTTCAATACTCTTGTTGTAGTCGGCAACTGCTTCGTCAAACTTACCTTGAGCGGCCATAATTAGTCCACGCTGGTAGTAGGCTGCTGCGCTTGAGTCGTTAAGTTCAATGGCAGTGTTTATGTCTTGCAGGGCTTTGTCAATGGCTTTGGTTTCGCGGAATAGTTTACCCCTGTTCAGAAAGTAGTCCGAAACGGCTGGGTTTAGCTCAATGGCCTTATCGAAATCAGCGGTGGCCTCTTCGGTTTTTGTAAGATGAGCGTATGCAATACCACGGGCGTGGTAAAAATTGGCATTCTTTTTATTTAGCCAAATGGCTTTGCTAAACTTATCAATGGCTTGTTCAAATTGAGCCGAATCGGTTAGCGATAATCCGGTATTATACTGCTTAATTGCTAGGTGAGGCCTTATAAGTACAAATGTTACCCCAGCGGCAACAAGGATTACAAATAGAAGAATGGCGAACTTTTTCATAGTAACTTATGCTAAAATTTTGCTCAAATTTACTAAATAATTAGAAGTATACTCTTTTTTATTCGGCAACCTTAGCAGTAATGTATTCGCGGTTGAGCCTTGCAATATGCGATATTGATATGCCCTTTGGGCATTCAGCCTCGCATGCTCGGGTGTTAGTGCACCCTCCAAACCCTAGCTCATCCATTTTTGCTACCATCTTTTTAACCCGTTCTTTTGCCTCAATCCGTCCCTGTGGGTAAAGCGATAGCTGCGAAACCTTTGCAGCAATAAATAGCATTGCCGATGAGTTTTTACAAGCAGCCACGCATGCACCACAGCCAATGCACGAGGCAGCGTCGAACGCTTCGTCGGATCTGTTTTTGGGAACAGGAATGGCGTTCGCATCCTGAGCCGAACCAGCGTTAACCGATATAAAGCCACCGGCTTGCATTATCTTGTCGAAAGCGTTACGCTCAACAATTAAATCTTTAATTACCGGGAACGACGCTGCCCGCCATGGTTCAATGGTTATGGTTTCGCCATCGTTAAACTCGCGCATGTGAAGTTCGCAGGTTGTTGTACGGCCAAGCTTACCGTGTGGTCGGCCGTTTATATAAAGGCTACAGCAGCCACAAATTCCTTCACGGCAATCGTGCTCAAAGGCAACAGGTTTTTCACCCCGAGTTATTAACGTGTCGTTAAGGTAGTCGAGCATTTCGAGGAACGACATTTCGGCCGAAACATTGTTGAGCGAATAGGTTTCAAACTTCCCTTTTGCCTTGGGGCTTTCTTGTCGCCATATTTTTAGCTTTATGTTCATATCGCTTTGTGTTGAGTAATGTAAAACTATTTATAGCTACGCTCTTGAAGCTTAACAAATTCAAACTTTAACTCCTCTTTGTGAAGCGTATGTGTTGTTTTGTGCCCGTTATACTCCCAAGCGGCTACGTACGAAAACTTACTGTCAATTCGTTTGGCTTCGCCGGTTTCGGTTTGGCTCTCTTCCCTAAAGTGTGCTCCACAACTCTCCTCGCGGTTAAGTGCATCGGTGCAAAGTAGTCTTGCAAGTTCAAAGTAATCGGCAACCCTGAGGGCTTTTTCAAGCTCTTGGTTAAGCTCGTTGGGTTTACCTGGTACTTTAACGTCTTTCCAAAACTCGTTCTCCAGCTCATCAATTAGGGTTAACGCTTTTTTTAGCCCTTCGGCATTTCGGTACATGCCGCAGTAATCCCACATAATCTTACCTAACCTTTTGTGGAACGAGGTAACCGTTTTTGTTCCATTTACAGCGAGTAGCTTGTTTATTATTTCGTTTGCCTCATTTTGTGCCGACTCAAATTCGGGGCTATCAGTTGATGGTTTTGGCGTTTTTATCTCATCGGCAAGATAATCGGTAATGGTGTAGGGGAGTATAAAGTAGCCATCGCCAGCGCATTGCATAAGCGAACTAGCACCAAGCCTGTTTGCCCCATGGTCGGAAAAGTTCGACTCGCCAATGGCGAAAAGCCCTGGTATTGTGGTCATCAAATTATAATCGACCCAAAGCCCACCCATGGTGTAGTGGCCTGCTGGGTATATGCGCATAGGCGTTTCGTATGGCGATTCTCCGGTAATCTTTTCGTACATCTCAAAAAGGTTTCCATACTTGTCTTCAATGGCTTTTTTGCCTTGCTTGCTAATGGCATCGCGAAAATCGAGGTAAACCGATAGACCCGAGTCGCCAACTCCATATCCAGTGTCGCATCGTTCTTTGGCTGCTCTTGAGGCTACATCGCGAGGAACAAGGTTCCCAAAAGCAGGGTAACGTCTTTCAAGGTAGTAGTCGCGCTCCTCGTCGGGTATCTCATTTGGCTTACGCTTGTCGCCTTTCGCTTTTGGTACCCACACGCGTCCGTCGTTTCGGAGCGATTCGCTCATTAGGGTAAGTTTGCTCTGAAAATCGTTAAGAACAGGTATTGATGTGGGGTGAATTTGTATAAAGCTGGGGTTAGCAAAAAGCGCACCGCGCTTATGGGCTTTCCATGCTGCCGAGCCATTTGAGTTTACGGCCAGTGTGGAGAGGTAGTAGATGGTACCATATCCGCCTGTAGCAAGGACAACCGCATGTGCCGAGTAGCGCTCAATTTCGCCAGTAATAAGGTTTCGGGCAATTATGCCACGGGCTTTACCATCAATTACAACAAGGTCGAGCATTTCGCGCCTTGAGTACATGGTAACCTTGCCCGTTTGCATTTGTCTAACCAAAGCGCTATAGCCTCCTAAAAGGCATTGCTGCCCGGTTTGCCCCTTGGCGTAAAAGGTTCGGCTTACCTGTACGCCTCCAAACGAGCGATTGTCGAGTAATCCTCCGTAATCGCGGGCAAAAGGAACGCCCATTGCAGTATAGTGATCGATTACCAGATTGCTTACCTCGGCAGCTCGGTACACATTCGCTTCGCGTGCGCGGTAATCGCCACCTTTTATCATGTCGTAGAAAAGCCGGTAAACGCTATCGTTGTCGTTTTTGTAATTCTTGGCAGCATTAATTCCTCCTTGAGCAGCAACAGAGTGTGCTCTTCGAGGAGTGTCCTGATAGCAGAAAACCTTAACATTGTAGCCAAGTTCGGCAAGCGTTGAAGCGGCTCCCGATCCGGCGAGTCCGGTTCCAACAACTATTATGTCGAGTTTTTTCTTGTTGGCAGGGTTAACAAGCTTTAGCGAGTTTTTATGCTTGGTCCATTTTTCGGCCAAAGGTCCTTCAGGTATTTTTGCATCAAGCTTTATCATATCAAGTTTGAGTTAATAGTTGTAAAACGGCTTGCTAGTGTATAAACCAAAAATAGAGAGGAATTATGGTGAATCCTGCTGCAACTACCGCAGCGTAAATACACGATACAACTTGTAGGCGCTTAATCCATTTGCTGTTGTTTAGCCCAACAGTTTGGAATGCGCTCCAAAAGCCATGGCTAAGGTGAAGGCCAAGTAATATAGCTGAAACGATGTATATAAGATTGTACCACCAGTAGCTAATAAAAAATTCGGATACTAGCTGGTAGGAGTTGTGTATTTGGGTTATACCATTATCGTACGAGATGTAGGGCACATCGCCAAACCTAAGCTTTAGGAAGAAGTTTATAAGGTGAAGAACCAGAAATGCGAGTATGGTAAAGCCCAAAATGTACATGTTTTTCGACGACCAGCTAGTTAGCTCGTTAGTTCCTGTTTTTGCATATCCAACAGGGCGCGCTTTTCGGTTTTTAAGGGTTATGGTTGTAGCGTAAAGAATATGAAAAATAAAGCCCAAGGCCAATAGCATTTCAACTGCTTTAAGCAATGGAGTAGTGGCTAACGTATGAGCTGCCTTATTGTATAGTTCCCCATTGCCAACCAGTAAAAGCAGGTTTGTGCCAAGGTGAACCAAAAGGAATAGCATTAGGAAGAGTCCGGTGATGCTCATTATCAGCTTTCTTCCTAACGAAGTGCTAAATAGTCCGTTCATGTTATATATGTTTTATTTTTGGTAGTCAATATAGGCCATTTATTAGTTTTACGACTTATGCTTCTGGGAAAAAAATGGCTGTTCTTTAGCAGTTTTTGAAGGAGATTATGCTATTTCAGACTAAGTGCGTATTGTGTTGATGATTTTGTAGTATCTATCCCTTATCATTCTGAGTTTTTCCTCGTCAAGGTTCTCGCGATAGATTCTAACCATATCAACAATGCCCCTATGCTGATACATGTATGCTGTTGCAGCATCGAAGTATAGGAGATCGGTATCGAATTTTACTTCGCTTGTAATCTTTTTAAAGCTTTCCCAAGGTATTTTATTGGGTATTTCAAAGAAACCAATATTGGGTTCATTCTTCTCTTTGTAAACTCCGTCTCCAAAAGGTAGAAGCGTAAAAAAGCGCCGTAGCTTAATAATTCCCATTTCGTTTTGGAACTTTTTGCCAGGCGGCTTGAACTGCACACCTTCGTTTTCGTATAGCTCCTGTGCAATCTGTATTTGGCTGTAGTTTTCAAGATTAAGCAAGCGAATAACATAGCAAGTTTGGTTAAACATGGTAACAGTGCCTGTTACCGCATCTATAGGGAAGTGAACTTTTTGTTGAACACTTACCGATGCCCTTATAAGCTTTTCTAAAGGAAAATAGTTGGCCAGCACGAGGTATAGCATTTTTGGCCGATTGGTATGAGGCGATTCGTCGTAGTAGCCAAAGTAGGGCGAAACGGCTTCTAAAACGCAAGTGTTTTTTAATAGTATATCGTTTGTTACGCATGATAGTGGCTCCTCTTTAAGCACTCCACCGTATCGGTCAATAGCAATGGGCTTTTCCATGGTAAAAATGTTTTGGTGAGGTTTTACCAAATATACGATATATTACTAAACGGGTCAATTGTGATAAGGCATTTTTAGGCGAGTAAAGTAAGGTATAAAAAGAGGGTATCGAAAAAGTCTCAAAAGCGTCATTGCGAGCGAGGAATGAGCGAAGCAATCTGATTTTATTCAATTGGTTAAGTTTGCTTCACTTCACCTACCTGCCTGCAGGCAGGTTCGCTATGACGGAAATATTACTTTTTAGACACCCTCTTTTTAATGTGCTGACTACTAAGCGATTTCAGCAACCATATCCTTCGTAATTTGACTTTTACTATGCGACAGGTAAAATTCTCTAAGAGAGGGTTTGTGAGGGGCATTGATTGCCGTAATAGATGTGTCGTTTTGGTTACTAATAATTTCAATGGCTCGTAGCAGGGTTTTGTCAATTTGGGTAATAATTGGGTAAAACCCATCGTCGTCAATAATATTTCGAGCAATGTAGGCCATAAGCTGGGTTTCAATTATTTTTTTTGAGGTGTTTATCTGGTTTTTATTGGGTTTAACTCCTTGCTTATTGGCAAACTCAACGAATTGATCCATGATGTTAACCCGCCTAAGGTAGTCGATAAAGCTGTTGGGTGTTTCAAGTGCTGATAGCTCTTTTCTGTTCCTATCGGAATACTCAAAGGCAAATCGGTAAATTAGGTTTCGTCTTGCAACAAGGTTAAAGTAGGGGCTTGTGCCAGTTGTATCCATTGGAACAAAATGATCGGGCATAATTCCGCCACCACCATAAACAATTCGGCCCATGGGGGTTGTAAACTGTAACGAATCGTCAAGCTTTATGCTGTCCTTTTCTTGAAACTCACCGTGCAGGTATCGGTTGCTAATGTCGTAGTAGTATTCCTCGTTGCCGGGTTCGTAGGGTTTTTGTATGCTTCGGCCTGTGGGCGTGTAGTATCTGGCAATGGTTAGCCTAAGTGCCGAACCATCGGCAAACATAACCTGTTCCTGAACAAGGCCCTTGCCAAACGAGCGGCGACCAATTACCGTTCCCCTGTCGTTATCTTGTAATGCTCCTGCTAAAATTTCGCTTGCCGAGGCCGAGAACTCATCGATAAGTACCGTAACAGGTGTATTTAAACATTTACCTTTTGCATTTGAGTAGATGTTTTGTCGGGCACGTGCTTTACCTTGCGTGTACACAATTAGCTTTCCTTCGGGTAAAAACTCGTTGGCAATATTGGTTGCGGCATCAAGGTATCCGCCATTGTTTCCTCTAAGGTCGATAATGAGTTTTTTCATTCCCTTTGCCTGAAGCTTGTCAACTGCGCTAACAAACTCGGAATACGTTGTTCTGGCAAATCGCGATATTTTAATAAATCCAACATCGGGGGTAACCATAAAGCTAATGTCGATGCTGTAAATTGGAATTTTGTCGCGAATTAGGTCGAAGTGAATAACCTCGGGAACATCGGCACGCACAATGCCTACTTTTACCTTTGTGCCGTTCGGGCCCTTAAGCATTTTAACAATATCGTCTTGTGGAATATTTACGCCAGCCACTAGCGAGTCGTCAATGCTAACAATTCGGTCGCCGGGCATAATTCCCATGCGCTCCGACGGGCCACCCTGAATTGTAGTGATTACAATTATGGTATCGTTAGGCATGTTAAATGTAATGCCAATGCCATCGAAACCACCGTCTAGCGGTTCGTTTACGGCTTTTAAATCCGATGCAGGGATATAAACTGAGTGTGGATCGAGGTTTTTGAGCAGGGTAGGTATTGCCGATTCAACCAAATTATCCATTGAAACCGTATCAACATATTGGTCTTCAATGTAGCTAAGCACACTCGACAGCTTATCGGTTTTTGGGTACACCGTTAAGCTCGTTCTGCCTGTTTGTTTTTTTAGTGAAAATCCGAGTGCTAGGCCAACGGCTAAAACTAATGCTAGGGCAATTGGGTAAAAAATATCTTTTTTTCTGTTCTTGTATTCCATGGCTGTTATTTGTATTGCTTTCCAAATGTAACCGATAAATAGCTTACAGCGGGGCGACTTACCATTTTTTAACGTTTTTTATTCAACCTCGAGCTTAACGATTTCAATTCCGGCTCGTTGCAGTAGCTCGATACCCTCGGTTGCACGGTAATCGTCGCTATAAACAACCCTTCGTATACCAGCTTGAATTATTAGCTTTGAGCACTCAATGCACGGTGCCGATGTTACGTAAAGCGTTGATCCCTCGCTACTGTTGTTCGATTTTGCCACCTTTGTTATGGCATTTGCTTCGGCGTGTAAAACGTACTGTTTTGTTCGCCCATTTTCGTCTTCACAAATATTCTCAAACCCGCTTGGCGTTCCGTTGTAGCCGTCCGAAATAATCATTTTGTCTTTTACAATTAGCGCTCCCACTTGCCTCCGTTTACAGTATGAATTTTTCGACCAAATGTGAGCCATCTCTAGGTAGCGCTTGTCAAAATCGGGCTGTTTTTCGCCGTATGGGTATTGTATGCTTGGCTTGCTCATGATGTCTGGTATTATATTGCTAATTGGGTATCAAAGATATTATAAATTTGCGCCACTACATAATGGCATTTTTGTAAGCGAATTTACTGGAATGCTAATAGCCGATAACAAATGGCAATTTTTTCACCAAAAAGTTCAAAAAAGCTTGTCACAAATTCCATTTGGAGGGCATACCTAATAGAATATGGAGCATTGCCTATTTTAAGGAAAACCCAGTTATGCATTAGCCCAAGCCAGGGTTAAATGCCAAAATTCATTTACCTTTGGTAGGCTAACCCTAAAGCAATTAACCTAAAACTAAAAATGCCTATGAAACACAAAATGATTCTTTTACTCTTCCTGCTTATAGCACTTGCCACTATTTGCTACCCGCAGGAGTACGAATACGTGCCCTTTCCCACCAGCGGGGCTATTTGGAGCGAGGCCTACCAGCCTCCGCTCGACATCAATGGCAACCTCCCGCCTCCCATCCTGGAGCGTTTTGCCCTCACGGACGAGGATACGGTGATAAACCACCTGACCTACAAGAAGCTCTACATCTTCTACGACACCGTGTTTAACCCTAGCACTGCCACCCCCATTGGGGGCATACGCGAGGACGACCAGCGCAGGGTTTACTACAAGGGGGCGAAGATACATGACTTTAAGCCCATGAACGAGTTTGTTGATTACGAGGAGATTATGCTCTTTGACTTCTCAGTCAGCATTGGGGATACTATAAAAGAAGGGAATTTTATGTTCTGGGACGAGGGATTTTGGCTAGTTGTCCAAGATATCGACACCATTCAGGTAGGCGGTACGCTGAGAAAGAGGTACTGTTTTTATTCTGATTGTGATGAATTGGGTATTTATGGTTATAAATGGATTGAGGGTATGGGTACTATTAGAGGACTGCTTTTCACTTCGGGAGATACCCCTACCAATGCTCTTTTCAACTACCTTATCTGCTTTAAGCACAACGATGAGATCCTCTACTTCAACGATGACTACTCCGAGTGCATGCCCCCCATTGTGGGTATAGATTCGGAAGAGTGGAAGTGGAACGCGCTGCGAGTCTTCCCCAACCCAGTTACGGAGGGTACAATTAACTTCCTCTTGGGCAAAGCCCCCATTGAGCAGATAACCATTTACAACGCCAAGGGGGTAGCTGTTGATTGCGTTAGGGTTAACGAGTTGGTCGAAACCCACTCCCACAGGCACACGCTGCCCGCCGGGCTTTACGTTTATTCTGCCGTTGACAGGAATGGTGAGCGGTATAACGGAAAATTTATTGTGCAGTAAGCATAAAAAAGCCAAAAAAGCGGTTGAAAATTAAGTATTCTCAGCGTGTTTTAACTACCCTGCAATCAACCACATAAGAACTTTTTCAATTTTTTCACCAAAAAATTCAAAAAAGCATGTCACAAATTCCATTTGGAGGGCATACCAAATAGAATATGGAGCATTGCCTATTTTAAGGAAAACCCAGTTATGCATTAGCCCAAGCCAGGGTTAAATGCCAAATTTCATTTACCTTTGGTAGGCTAACCCTAAAGCAATTAACCTAAAACTAAAATGCCTATGAAACACAAAATAATTATTTTACTATTCCTGTTCCTGAGCGCCTTGGCATGGAAGCAGGTTACCGCCCAGCACGCCGTATGGTGGGGTGGCTCGCCCCCGCCTGGAAATAATGCACGCGACCACTCCATTAGCTACGGTAACGGCTTTGCGTGGCAGGTGGCGTTGGGCACGGCTCAATCCGAGGATGTTGCCCACGATGCCATTGCCTTGAGCAGCGGGGGCTACCTAGTGGTTGGCGCCAACGGCTATTTCGATGGCTACACCTCAACTCATACAAATCTGGTGCTGTACCGCCTTACCGAGGAAGGCGACCTGATGTGGGAGAAGGATTTTTCTTTTGAAGACTATAAAGACTTTGTAGAATTGCAAGTTATTGAAAACCCTAATGAGAGTTTTTTTATAGTTGGAATAATAAGAAGCGGTTCAAACCCTCGAAAGTGTTTTCTACTCCATATTAATTCCGATGGAGATGAACTCCATAGACATACATGGCTTTTTTCCGAAGGTAACTTTAGTAAGTTAAGGATTGCAAAAGGTGCTGATGACACTTTTTTTGTTACATGTTGGCGTGTAGGAAACGATTGGCAGCATACAGAAGTTTATAAACTAAATAGCAGTTTGGACACTTTAATGTATGTAGATTTACCCTATTATGAGTTTTTACATAAAGCCTTTGGTTTTTCCTGTACTGGTGGTTCGTACGAGCAAATTCGTTATTACTACAATCTTAATAACGATTTAACAGTACTTGACTCTTTCCCTGATCCAATTGGATTATTTAACCCTGCTATAGAAATACGCTATCCAATGCAAAGTTTAAGGTCAGAGAAAAACCTTTTTTCTAGGCTAGTATTGCAGACACCAAGAGTATTCAGGATGGCCACCACCACCGATGCGGGTCAAGTGCTGAATACAAACCCCAGCTGCTTTACCGGCGATGACATCTGGTGGTTAAGCGAGGCAACTTATAACATTACACCTCAGGATTTCTCCGATGGTAGCATCTGCCTGCCGTTTAACTTTTACTTCGACTACTTCGATAACGAAGCCATTGGGCTGGTGAAGATTAGCTCGCTGGGCGAGCATTTGGGCGATACGGCAATTACTAGATCGGCAGGAGATATGATGCTGGCAAAGGTGTTAGAGGGAGGCGATGGTCGACCCGTTATATTTGGCACAGGCGAGAACGGCCCTTTCGGGGGCCCATTTACGGGGGAAGACATCTTTATTGCCAAAATTGAGGAGTGGAACCCGGTAAGCGCACCAACACTTGAAGCAATTGGTAAGCTGCCCCTCAGGGTTTACCCAAACCCCACTAATGTCACCGTAGTGGTAACCATCCCAGAAGGGGCAAGGGGTACGCTATCGGTGCTAACGCTTTCAGGCCAAATGGTGCATAGTCAGGCCGTAACGATCAATGGGGAACTAACCCTTCCCGCAGCAAAGTGGCCTACTGGCATGTTAATCGTATCGTTAACCACACTCAACGGAGTGTACACAACCAAACTAATTAAGAACTAAATACAGTAAAAAATGAAAGCAATAAAACATAACTTACTAAGGGGTTGCGAAAAGCAGATCTGCGCGCTAGCACCCAACTCATCAACATCATCCGCTGGTCGATCAATCTTTCTTTCTTTCTTTCTTTCTTTCTTTCTTTCTTATAATCCTTAGCCTCCCCATCCTGGCGCAGATAGCTTGGGAGGAGGATGCCCATCCTTACACCGATACCATACCTAAAACAGGCGTATACTCCTACTTCGGTGGGCCCCACACTCCCCGTGGCGACCTAAAGATATTGGTGCTTACCATTGGGTTTGATGGTATTAATGAAGGAGATACTTTAACTTTTCCAGGCAGTCAAAGTATTTGGCCTGTCCATTCGTCAGGTAATCAGGATTTTCAGGGTTTTCCAGAGAACTTCGATGATGTGTATTACTCCAGCCCCGATATGTTCTCACCCACAGCCAGCGACCAGAGCGTATCCAACTTCTACTACCAGCAGTCGCGCACGGTTGATGGCGAGCCGTTTAAAGTTACCTACGAGTTCTTTCCGCATCGTATTAATGTTCCTATTCTGCCAGATGATCAAGGCAATATTTACTTCACTAAGTTCATCAGTCGAGCTTACGATACTATTCAGTCGCGTTTTAATGATGCTAGCTGGTATGAGTATTTTGCACAGTTCGACCAGCGCACTAATTCGAACTTCCAATTCGACAACTCGGTAAATCCCACGCCCGATGGAAAAATCGATTATCTTCTGATATTATTCCGTTTTAACTCACCACCCAGCGATAATCAGTCTCTTGAGTGGATGGGTTCAATTGGCCACGATGCTTGGGCAGGTGTACCGGGTAGAACAATAACTTTTGCCAATGGAAACTCAATAGGTTTTAACAAAGGGTTTACTGTGCAAAAGGGCATAAAGTCCTATAATACGTTTGCATCTCTGTTTATTCACGAGGATGGTCATACTTTTTATAACGGACCTCATGTATTTGGGGCAAATAGTGTGGTAGGTGAATATTTTTATACAGGCAACGGATGGGGAGGCATTGCTACACAGCCTCGGATTTATTACTCCTACAACGCATGGGATCGGTGGTGGCTCAATTGGATAGAGATAAAATATGACTTGAGTAGTAATGAGCATAATGGGGCATATATTCTTGAAGATTTTATTACCACAGGTGATGCCATGCGCCTTAAACTCCCCACGCCCGATGGGCAGTATGTTTGGTTTGAAAACAGAACAGGTCATACCGTATTTGACGAGCGACTTGGTTATACTAAGGATGGGGCACAGAACTCAATACCATCTGCATCGCATGGTGTTGTGGGCTTTGTTGAGGCCATTTCGGATAACCAAACATCGGTAAGCGTTTTTAGTAAGGGTGCTAATTCACTTAGAGCCATAAATCCTAATGGAAATTTCGATTATGAATGGTCTTCATATCGCGATGGTAATGCTGCACCAGAGTGGTGGGGTAATAGAATATATAATTTTACTACTGTTCAGGATAACCCCTTTAGTCCGCATAACTCGCTAACAGCTATTAGGGACGATTTCTTTGGAGATTCCATACATTTTTCGCCTAATGGAGAAATTTCTTTTGACACAAACACCAATAGCCCTAATAAACAGAAAAGAGAACAATTTTCTGTAATTGAGCAAAATGGAGAGGTTGTGTATGGCCCAACAGGGCATAATATTGCCTTCTCGCCCGGTACAAAGCTCTCAATAAGCACAAACCCCGGATTAATAGCATTACAAAAGTATAGTAGAGAAGATAAAAAGTTAGATCCCATATACCTTCATGGATTATCCGTTGAGGTATTGTACTATGTTGGTAGCGGTGTAAACCGTAAAGCCGTTATAAACGTTAAGTACGACGATTATGAGGTAGACCGAGACGTTCGCTGGACAGGCGATATTATTCTTCCTGCTGATGTGCCTTTGGTACTGAACGAAGGTAAAATACTTACAGTTGATAAAAGCGGAACGCCCAACAGGCATACTCTTACTCCAGCAGGCGATTTTATAAACCCCACAAAGCTTACCTTCGAAGAGGGGGCTGGTTTTACTTTAGGGGCCAATAGTACCATGTATGTTAAGATGGGAAGCACTCTTCACCTAAAACCCCAAAGCAAACTAACCATTACTGAGGGGGCTAAACTCTATATTCAAGCTAATTCCATCTATAGTATTGATGACTGTGCCGAACTGGAGATTCTCCCCGGGGGCAAGGTTATCGTTGAGGAGGGGGCTATCATCAAAATCTCCCACAACGCCATCCTAAGTGCCCACGATGGGCAGGAAGCCTTTAGCGTACACCCCAGCGCCATAGTTCCTCAGGGGTATGTGCACCCACACGAGGTGGTTCCACCTGCCTACCGGATTGCCACTGGCAACCATGTTTGGGATGCACCATCATACGTCATGCACTACGACCTGGTTGTTGAGCCGGGTGCAAAGCTTACGCTGCAAAACCCATCCCTTGCATTTGCTGGTCAAAAGGGAATTACAGTTGGTGAGGGTGCCGAGCTGAGCATTGAGGGTGGCTTGCTAATTCCCAATGCGGGCTGCTCCGATAACAATGTTTGGAGAGGTATACGTGTTGAGGGCAACCCCAATGAGCCACAAACCGCTATGCAGCAAGGGCAGCTAAGTATGATTGGAACAACCATTGAAAGGGCTAAGTGGGGCGTTCAAACCAGTAGCGGTATTGTTAGCGTTAGCGGAGCAACCTTTTTGAACAACGAGGTGGGTATCTCGTTTAGCGGCTACAGGTATGGTACCAGCGCAAACCTATCGGAGATTACAAACTCAACCTTTACCATCAATGACGAGATGCCCCAAGGGGTAACACCAGCCTTTATAACCCTAAAGCATGTGGCAAAAATAAAAATTGCGGGTAACACGTTTCAAAATGTATTGCCCTTGGCTTTCCCTATACCCAATAAGGGGTATGGTATTCGGGCGTTCGATGCCGATGTGTACCTTGGTCAGGGTGCTAATACGTTTAACGATTTGTTTACTGCCATTGATGCTAGTGCCGCCATTACTTCGCCGTCGCTTTACATAAAGAACCAAGTGTTTGAGCGATGCTACAATGGCGTAAGAGTAAGTGCATACGTATCGCCATTGATAAGAGGCTGTAGCTTTACTGTACCCAATCATCAATTTGAGTCGAGCGTACCCACTGCAATAGCTATTAGGAATCTGAATAGCTTTATTGTTGAAAGCAATACCATACAAGGCAGTGGAATTGGCTATGGCATTTACCTTGAGCACACCAAAAGCAGCTCGGGAGTAGTAAACGCCAACTCAATCCAGGGCCTTTCTGTTGGTGTTATGGCGCAGGGTAACATAAAGCGAACCGACAACACAGTTCAGCTAAAGTGCAACCAGTTTAATAATAACGGGTTATCCGATATACTGGTTTCGGGTAACGGCATAGCATCAATACAAGGATCGAGAGATATTTCGGCTTCGAACCGGTTTATGGAATCGTACCGTCATATTGTGGCTGAGCACTATCCTATAACCTACTATGGCTTTGCTCATGTAGCTGAGTACGACCCAAGTAGAATTGAAGGAGCAGTAACCGTGCTAAGAGCCGAGAGATTGGCCGACTGTAGTAGCCATACTGGCCCCAAAACTTACGAAATGGATGGGATACAGCAAGCTAGCGACTCGTTGGTGGCAACCCGTATTCTCCTTTCGGAGATGCAGGATATGGGAGAAACCGAGATACTGCTGACTGAGGTTGAGGAATTTTCGGGGTATAATCCGTTAGATTTAAGAGATGCCCTTTTGGCAAAATCGCCCCTGTTGTCCGATACGGTTATGGTTCGTACATCGGCCGAGGAAGTGCCTTTGCCCAATATTATGCTAGCTCAAGTACTTATGGATAACCCCCAAGCCGCTAAGTCGATGGCAGTTTTGCAGTCCCTAAGCTCACGAGAAAACCCATTGCCCTCCTACTTGCTTAATGCAATACTGGAGAGTGGAGGTAATAGCTCTCCTATTGATGAATTAAAATCGTTGGCAGCTAAGCATAGGGCAGAGCGCGATATTACAGCCAGCATGCTTGCTTATCGCTTTGTTAGCGATACGCTATGTAAGCAGTACGACAGCTTGCAGATGCTCAGTGCGTATCATCCCGATTTAATTTATCGTTATATTTCGGCTTTTGCTGCTTACGAGGCAGGGGATAAGTCGCAAGCAATTAGTATGCTTAATAGCATTGGTGCGGATGGCTCGCTTGGTGCTACTGAAATGAACGAGCTAAATGATTTGGTAAACTTGGCAAGTATCATAGCTCAGCAAGGTGAAATACCGGATAGCTCAGCTTTAGCAGAAATATATGCTTTATCTAACAACAGCGAAGGGTTGGCAAAAACCCTTGTACAAAACGTAATTTCGTTTATCGATACGGTTCCATTCTTGGCACCTGAATACGTATTGGATAGAGCAACTAGTTCTCCTGAAAGTCAAGGCTATAATGCATTTGTTGAGGTTAAACCATACCCTGTTACTTCCTATGCAATTTTGCATTATAACATGGGCAAAACCGTTTCGACAAAAGGTACCATCGAAATTAGTAATGAGGATGGAGTAGTGGTTTACCAAACAAGCTTAACGCGAAGCCAGTTTGAGCTACTTGTTAAAATAGACGGATGGCGTCCAGGTTTATACAAGGTTTTCCTATACGACAGCGATGTATTGTTAGCCCAAACCTCATTTATAGTTGAGGGTAACGAACATATTGATGAAGATTTAAGCCCAATTGCTAACGAGGATAGTATTGATGTTGTGATTTACCCCAATCCCACATCGGGTAAATTTAGTATCGGGGTAAAGGGTAAGTCCCAAATGCCATTTACTTACGAGGTTTTCACCGATATGGGTGTAAAAGTTCTTTCAGGTAAGGGGGTAGGAGAAGAAAATCTTAGCATAACCAATAACGATAAAGGAGTTTATTTGGTAGTAGTTACAGTGAATGAGGAGAAGTTCAATTTATCCGTATTGCTTAAGTAACTTTAGTTACCAGCCCCAAGCAATATATTAATTCGTCAAAAGGGGTTGTTCTAGAATGCTAGGACAACCCCTTTTGTTCATTTTTATGAAATTCACTATAGGTTTTACAAGCAATAATCAAATACAATGAAAATCAGTTATTTTAAGTATTTGTATCCTTTATTATGCTGCCCAATTCGGCGCTCTGGGTTGTCAGTAAGCCCAATGTAGGTATAGTTTCGGTTTATGCTCGATATAACGTAAACAAAGTACACAATGCTTATGTTTAAAAAGAAAGCCCTTAGCCAAGTATGGCTAAAGGCTTTGCGTTTGTACCCGGAGCCGGGGTCGAATCTACCTGTCGCCTTCATTATGATCAGGCGAGGCAGACAGGTCTACCTGTCGCCCTAGTATAACTGATGCGACTGGCAGACAGGTCTACCTGTCGCCTTCATTATGATTAGGCGAGGCAGACAGGCCGGCACGGTATTGCTCCACTTTCTTCCTTAGCATTTGTCGACCCCATCCTGTTTTAAGACTTTTTTCACGTTGTCGGGCGTGGTCTCTAGTGTCATACTCTTCGATTAGAATTGTGTGAAACGGTTTGTAGGGCTTGGTAGTTTTATTGTATCCCTTATTATGCTGCCCAATTCGGCGCTTGGGGTTGTCGGTAAGCCCAATGTAGGTATAGTTTCGGTTTATGCTCGATATAACGTAAACAAAGTACACAATGCTTATGTTTTAAAAAGAAAGCCCTTAACCAAATTTGGCTAAAGGCTTTGCGTTTGTACCCGGAGCCGGGGTCGAACCGGCACGGTATTGCTACCACTGGTGTTTGAGACCAGCGCGTCTACCAATTCCGCCATCCGGGCAGAGTGTGGATTTTGGTTTGCGAATATACTAGGTTTTTTTCTAATGGACAAGAGCCTTGTAATAAAAACCGCTTACACAGCCTTCCCTACAAATTTTGCTTTAACAACTTTTTTTGCAGCATTATAAATGCCTTCGGCATCAATGCCACATTCATGGTAAAGCTCTTTGGGGGTACCATGGTCAATAAACCTATCGGGTATACCTAATCGGATAACTCGAGCAGATAATCCATTATCGTTGAGCCACTCAAGAACTGCTGAGCCAAAACCGCCTTGTATGGCTCCATCTTCAACAGTGATAATGGTTTTAAAGCGCTTGCCAATTTGGCCAAGCAGGTTTGTATCCAATGGTTTTACAAAGCGCATATCGTAGTGGGCAATGCTCAATCCTTCTTCAGCGAGCTTAGCGGTTGCTTCCATTGCATTTATGCCAATAGGGCCTATTGTAAGTATGGCAATATCGTTACCCTCTCTAATTATTTTGCCCGTTCCAACTTCAATGGTTTTAAGGGGTTTGCGCCAATCGGTCATTGAACCATTTCCTCTTGGATAACGAATGCTCCATGTACCCATATTATCCTGTTGGGCAGTGTACATCATGTTGCGGAGTTCCTCTTCGTTTAATGGCGAGCAAATGGTGATATTAGGAACAGTTCGCATAAAGGCAATGTCGAAAACGCCATGATGCGTTGCTCCATCTTCGCCAACAATGCCTCCTCTGTCGAGGCAAAAAACTACGTTTAGGTTTTGTAATGCCACATCGTGTATAACCTGATCGTAGGCGCGTTGCATAAACGATGAATAGATGTTGCAGAACGGAATTAAGCCCTCGGTGGCTAATCCTGCGGCAAAGGTTACAGCATGCTGTTCGGCAATTCCGACGTCGAAAGTTCTTTCGGGCAGCTCTTTCATCATAATATTGAGCGAGCATCCGCTTTGCATTGCTGGGGTAATTCCAACAATTTTTTCATTCTTCTTGGCAAGCTCAAGAACGGTATGCCCAAATACGTCTTGGAATCGGGGAGGGGTTGGCTTGCCAGTGTTTACAATAATTCGTTCGCCCGTGTTTTTGTCGAATAGCCCGGGAGCATGCCATGCAGTTTGGTTCGATTCGGCTGGACTAAAGCCCTTGCCCTTAACAGTAACGCAATGCAAAAGTTTTGGGCCGGGGATCCTTTTTAAATCGTTAAGCACTTGGGTTAGGTAAACCACATCGTGCCCATCAACCGGACCAAAGTACCTAAAGCCAAGCGACTCAAAAAGGTTACTTTGTTTAAGTAGTGCCGACTTTACCGCATTTTCAAGCTTTTGCACCATCGACCGTGCGCTAGGTCCAACCTTGTTTAGCTTACCAAGTAGGTTCCAAATATCGGATTTAAACTTGTTGTATGTTTGAGAAGTGGTTATGTCGAGAAGATACTCTTTAAGGGCACCAACATTTGGGTCGATGGCCATGTTGTTATCGTTTAGGATAACGAGTAGGTTCGAATTGAGCGAACCGCCATTGTTTAGCCCCTCAAATGCCAATCCAGCGGTCATTGAGCCGTCACCAATTATTGCAACGGTTTGCCTTTCTTCTTCCTTAATTTCCGAACCTATGGCCATGCCAAGCGCAGCCGATATTGAGGTTGAACTATGTCCAGTTCCAAAAGCATCGTATTCGCTTTCGCTTCGCTTTGGAAAACCGCTAATGCCCTTGTACTTTCTGTTTGTGTGAAACTGTTCTCTTCGTCCAGTAAGTATTTTATGCCCGTAGGCCTGATGCCCAACATCCCAAATTAACCTATCGGAAGGGGTGTTGAAAACATAGTGCAGCGCAACGGTGAGTTCCACCACGCCAAGGCTTGCGCCAAAATGCCCAGGGTTGGTCGATACCACATCGATAATGAACTGTCTAAGCTCGTTGCTTAGCCCAACAAGTTCATCGGGCTTAAGCTTCTTAAGATCGTTAGGGTTTTCTATTTGGCTTAACAGCGGGTACAACATAGTTCAACGCTAAGTATTGTGGCAAAGTTAAAACAAATTTAACAAAATATAGTTCTAATTTCTCCTCTCAAGCACTAATGGCCTTGTTGTGTTTTTTGCTGAAACCATAAATGTTGTGCCTTGTTGATAAAATCTTTAAAAGCACTGCTTGTTAAAAAACGTTATCACTACCATTATTCATATATTTGCTTCAACTTATTATACCCTAAAAATAATTACCATGAGTATACAAGCCATAAGGTTGTTAGGAATAATTGCAATAGGTTTTGCCATCCAGTCGTGTGTGCCAGCAAAGGAGTTTCAGGCTTTACAGGATAAAAATGTGAAGTGCGAGGAGGAACGCGAACGATATTTTACCGAGAACGAGTCGTTGGCCAAAAAGAATAAAGAGCAGGAATCGGAGCTCAGAATTATTAAAGCAGAAGTTGAGCAGCTAATTGCCGATAGTACAAAACGAGCCATTGAGTTTTCGAGGTTAAAAGACGAGAATGAAAAGTTAGCAAACAGATACGCGGAGCTTCAGAATGTTCAGGAAAACTTTATGACCGGAACGCAGAAGGAGACTCGCAGGGTTTTGGCTCAGCTTCAGGCAACCCAAGAAGAACTTCAGGAGAAGGAGGATGCTCTTAAGGAGCTTGAGCGACAGCTAAACCTCAGGCGTAAAAATCTGGAGGAACTTCAGTCGTACCTAAATGGCCTTAAAAGTGACCTAGATGAGCGAAATGCTCGTATACAGGAAATGGAAGCCATTCTGGCACGGAAAGATTCGGCAGTAATGGCTCTCCGCCGAAAGGTTTCCGATGCGCTTTTCGGATTTGAGGGGAAAGGTTTAAGCGTGCAGCTTAAAAATGGTAAGGTTTACGTTTCGCTCGACGAGCAGCTGATGTTTAAATCGGGCAGCCATGTGGTTGACGCCAATGGGGCAAAGGCGCTAAAGCAGCTTGTGCCTGTGCTTGAGCAAAACCCCGATATCAACATTATTGTTGAAGGGCATACCGATGATGTTCCGTTTCCCAAACGAGGAGAGCTTATTGATAACTGGGACCTAAGCGTTAAACGTGCTACCTCAATTGTACGCATACTGCTCGACGGATCGAAAATTGAACCTGCACGCATTTCAGCATCGGGCCGTAGCCAGTACCACCCTGTCGATCCGCAGAAAACATCGGCAGCCAGGCAAAAGAACAGGAGAACCGAGATTATTTTAACACCTAAGCTCGACGAGCTTTTTGAAATTCTTGAAGCGAACTAAATAGCATCTCAATATTTTACTACTTACGCTCAACCTCGTGAACGATTACTTCATGGTGTTGAGCGTTTTAGTTTTTTATGCTATCGATTGATAAATACAATGATTTTTCTAACTTGCCCTCAAATTTAACCATACTGCAATGAGGAAACGATTAGGATTGAAAATTTCGCTGTTAGTTGTTGTGGCTTTAGCGATTTACTTGTCAATACCCACAAACCACTACATTGTAAAGGCTTTAATCTACCAAAAGCCTAAAATTCATCATAATACAATTTTTGCCAATCGAACCATTGAAATTGGTAACCCTGAGCCATGGCAGGAGGACTCATTATTTAACCGCTATAGCTTATCGGCCAATGAGGAGCAGGCACTGGATAAATACAAAACAGTGGCTTTCCTTGTTGCTCGTGACTCCCTTTTGCTTTTCGAGAAATACTGGGAAGGATATGGGCCACAATCCCATTCCAATTCATTTTCGATGGCAAAAAGTATTGTTGGCCTTTTGGTGGGTTGTGCTATTGATGATGGCTATATCTCGAGCCTCGATCAGCCTGTAGGCGATTTTATCCCCGAGTTTAGTATGGGCGATAAGGCAAAAATTACCATTAGGCACTTGCTAACAATGAGTTCGGGGCTGAGTTGGGACGAAGCATACGCAAGCCTGTTTTCAACAACAACACAAGCTTACTACGGAAAATTTTTAAGAGAATTAGTGTTAAACCAATCCGTTATAGCTGAGCCAGGCAAAGAGTTTAACTACCTAAGTGGCGATACGCAGCTGCTATCGATTATTGTTGCTGAGGCTACAGGTATGAGTGTAGGTGAGTATATGTCGGAAAAATTTTGGAGCCAGATTGGAGCGGAGCAACCTGCACTTTGGAGTTTAGATAGGGAAGGTGGAATAGAAAAGGCCTACTGCTGTTTTAACAGCAATGCCCGAGATTTTGCTCGCATTGGCAGACTTGTGCTTAACAGGGGCAAGTGGAATGGTTTGCAAATAGTATCGGACGAGTATTTGAGCGAGACACTTAAGCCCACTACCCATTTAGCCGATAAGGAGCTAGGAGGGGTGCCTACTGAACGTTACGGAAATCAGTGGTGGTTTACTGTTCATCGGAATCATCAAGTTATTTTTGCTCGAGGAATTCTTGGTCAGTATATCTTTATTATTCCCGATTTAAATCTTGTTGTTGTTAGGTTGGGTCATTTACGCGACGATAAGCGAATAGAGGGTCAACCAATTGATATTTTCGAGTACCTCGATATTGCCATGGACATTAGCGAGGCTATGCAATAAACATATTACCATATGGAGCGATTACGCGTTAAACTTTTAGCATACCCTGCTGCAGATGCACAGGTTTTTTCGAAGGCAAAAAGGCGTTTACAGAAGCTTTTTCGGCAAGAGATAGTTGAATTTGTTGATAAGGATCCAGAGGTGCTGGTTTTCCTCTCGGGAGGATCGGAGCGAATAGCATTACAGTCGGTTCAGGAGTATGGATTTTACTTACTCATAGCATCGGACATCGATAACGCTTGGGCAGCAGCCACCGAGGTTAAAGCATGGATGAACCAGAACAATGTAACGAGTATTTTGGTTGATCAGAATAGCGACGAGGCCATTGAACTGGTTGAGGATCTGTTCAAGGTAAAAAACGGCATTAAGCGTTTAAAGGGAATGCGATTTGGCCTTGTGGGCGAGGTTTCCGATTGGTTGGTAAACTCTAGTATTGACCCGTTTGTAATTAAAACCAAACTTGGTATCGATCAGGTAAATATTCCGTGGGAGACAGTAAGCATAGGTGAACACAAAAGTATCTCTGCCGACTTTTTAAACTTTTTCGATAACCCAAACACACCCAATAAAAAGGAGATTCTCGGATCGGGACAAATTTATGAGGTTCTATCTGATGTAGTACGCAGCTACAAGCTAAATGCCCTTACGGTTGAGTGCTTTTCGTTACTTCAAAAATGCAATGTTACTGCTTGTTTGGCGCTCTCAAAGCTATCAATGGATGGCGTCCCTGCCGGATGCGAGGGCGATACCTGTAGTATGCTTGGAATGATGATAGCAAAAGAGCTATTCGGCATAGTGCCGTGGATTGCCAATACTTCATTTGTAGATCCAAATAAACAGCAGGTCATATTCTCTCATTGCACTGTGCCTGCTAATTTGCTAAAAGATTTTGAGCTCGATACGCATTTCGAGTCAGGTAAAGGATTAGCGATTAAAGGAAGTTTGAAGGCTGAAACGGTAACCATTTTACGTTTCGATCATACGCTTAGTAAAATGTTTGTTAGAGAGGGAACCGTTGAGACAACAATGAATAAAAAGGGCATGTGCCGTACCCAGCTAAAGGTAAATGTAGACGAATCGGCAATAGATTACTTCATGAACAACCCACTTGGTAATCATCACCTAATAATTCCTGGTGATTTTACGTTAGGGTTTGAGCTAGCAGCCCGAATGCTTAAGATGATACTTGTATAAAAAAAGCCGCGAATGCGGCTTTACTTATACGGTTAAAATTTCTTCCTCTTTTTTAACGAGGAGTTCCTCAACTTTTTTGTTGTAGCTATCGGTTATCTTTTGGATTTCGGCTTCGGCATCTTTTGCCAAATCTTCGGCCAATCCATTTTTCTGTAGCTTTTTTATTTCCTCGTTAGCATCCCTGCGGGCATTACGGATGCTAACGCGTGCATTCTCACCCTCGGTTTTAACTTGTTTAACAAGCTGTTTTCTTCGCTCTTCGGTAAGTGGCGGCACAGCAATGCGAATAACTTCGCCATTGTTCTGAGGGTTAAACCCGAGGTTTGCGGTAAGAATAGCCTTTTCAATTGGGCCAATCATAGCCTTTTCCCAAGGTTGCACGGTGATAGTTCGAGCATCGAGCGTACCAACGTTTGAAACTTGTTGCAGGGGTGTGAGGGTTCCGTAATAATCAACCATTATTCCAGAAAGCATGGCAGGATTTGCTTTGCCCGCTCTAATTACTTTAAGCTCATCTTCGAGGTGAGCAATGGCTTTTACCATTCTCTCTTTGGCCTCTTCTATGCAAAAATCTACTTCTTCGTTCATGGTTAGCGTATTTTGGGTATAAAAATATTTATTTTTTTACCAATGTGCCAATATTTTCACCTAAAACAACTCTTTTGAGGTTGCCCTCGGTGTTCATATCAAAAACAATAATGGGTAGGTTGTTTTCGCTACAGAGCGTAAATGCAGTTAAATCCATAATTTTAAGCTGCTGCTGATAGGCATCGTTAAAGCTAAGGTTCTCGAATTTTTTTGCACTTGGGTTCTTTTCAGGATCGGAGTCGTAAACGCCATCAACTCTTGTCCCTTTGAGCAGAACCTCAGCTTCAATTTCAACGCCTCGAAGGGCTGATGCTGTATCGGTAGTGAAAAATGGATTTCCGGTGCCACCGGCAATTATGGCAGTGTATCCCTTGCTGAACGATTCAAGCACTTTGGCTTTTGTGTAAAGCTCGCCCACAGGTTCCATTTTAGTTGCAGTAAACACCTTAGCCTTGCCTCCTAATCCCTCAATTGCGCTTTGCAATGCTAGGCTGTTAATAACCGTTGCAAGCATGCCCATTTGGTCTCCTTTAACGCGATCGACACCTTTGGATAAACCGCTCAACCCTCTAAAAATATTTCCGCCTCCAATAACAATTCCCACTTCAATGCCTAGCTCGGCTATGCTGTTTATTTGCTTGGCGTATGAATTAATAATACTGGGATTTATTCCGTAGCTATCTTCGCCCATTAATGCTTCTCCACTAAGTTTTAGGAGTATTCTCTTGTATTTTGCCATTTCTTTTCGGATTAGGTTGTGTAAAAATAAGAAAAAGGTTGTTTATGCCTAGCTAAATTTGGCCTTTTTACTAAAAGGCACAAAAAAAGCTATCAGAATTATCTGATAGCTTTTTTTGAAAATGTAAGCTAATTACGAGTTTAGCGATACGCGCTTAAACCCAATAACTTTTAAATCTTTATCGATGCTCTTCAGGTAGTTAGCAATATTTACCTTGCTATCCTTAATGAAATCTTGATTCATTAGAGTATTTTCTTTGAAGAACTTTTGGAGTTTTCCTTGAGCAATTTTGTCAAGCATATTCTCAGGCTTACCTTCTAAACGTGCCTGCTCTCTTCCAATTTCAAACTCTTGTTGGCGAATCTTCTCTGGTACATCATCTGCATCTACCGAAACAGGATTCATTGCGGCCACTTGCATGGCTATGTCTTTACCAACTTGGTCGTCAAAGTTTGCTTTGTTAAAAGCAACTATGGTTGCAAGCTTGTTCCCTGGGTGGATATATCCAACAACTTTTTCGCCTTCAATTTTTTCGTAGAACGAGATATCGAATTTCTCTCCAGTAATTCCAGACTGATCAGAAACTAAATCTTGCACTTTCCTACCTTCAACTTCAAGAGCTTTTAACGCTTCAACATCTGTAGGGAAGTTCTCCAATGCGGCATTGAGGATTTTTGTGGTAAGTCCAACAAAATCGTCGTTTTTGGCTACAAAATCGGTCTCGCAGTTGAGAACTACAATGGCACCTTTTTTACCATCGGCAGTAGTTGCAGCCAAGGCTGCACCTTCGCTTGCCTCACGGTCAGCGCGTTTGTTTGCAATTGCTTTTCCTCTCTCGCGGATAAGCTCAACGGCTTTATCTATATCGCCGTTTGATTCGGCAAGGGCATTTTTACAATCCATCATGCCAGCGCCTGTTAATTTTCTGAGTTTAACTATATCGGCTGTTTTTACTTCAGACATTGTATTAATATTTTTCGGTTAAAGAAATTATTCTTCGCTTTTTGCCTCTTCAGCTGAGTTTTCCTCTACTGCTTCTTTCTCGTCAGTGTCGGCTGCTTTTGCTTTAGGGGCTTTTGCGCTTTTTCTGGCACGTGTACGGGTTGGCTTTTCGTTATCGCCTTCCTCGTTCTTTGTAGGCTCCTTGTCCTTTTCGTTTTTCCTTTCTTCGAGACCTTCATTAATGGCTTTCACCATTAGGTCAACAACTAGAGAAATTGATTTAGAAGCATCGTCATTTGCAGGTATTACAAAATCGATTGGAGTAGGATCACAACAGGTATCAACCATTGCAAATACCGGAATGTTAAGCTTCTTCGCTTCGTTAACTGCTATGTACTCTTTTTGAACATCAACTACAAAAAGGGCAGCAGGGAGCCTGTTAAGGTCGGCAATTGAACCAAGGTTTTTCTCAAGTTTAGCTCTCTGACGAGTTATTTGAAGTTTTTCTCTTTTTGAAAGGTTTGTGAAGGTACCCTCACTAAGCATCTTGTCAATTGATGCCATTTTCTTAACTGCCTTACGAATAGTTGGGAAGTTGGTTAGCATACCACCTGGCCAGCGTTCGGTTACGTATGGCATGTTCACCTCTTTAACCTTATCAGCAACAATGTCTTTGGCTTGTTTCTTTGTGGCAACAAAAAGTACTTTTCGACCCGATTTTGCAATTTGTTTCATTGCTGTTGCAGCTTCGTCAATTTTGATGGCTGTTTTTTGTAGGTCGATAATGTGAATTCCGTTGCGCTCCATAAAAATGTAAGGAGCCATTTTGGGGTTCCACTTGCGCTTAAGGTGACCAAAGTGTACACCTGCGTCGAGAAGTTCTTTAAAATCTGTCTTTGGCATTTTAAAAATTTTATAAGTTAAAATGATGGCAATTGTTTGGTAGTTTCATGCTTTGTGAAAGTCCAAGCAATTTACAACTGTTGCTGTTTGCCAAATAGTTAAATAAAAACGATTAACGTTTGCTGAACTGGAATTTCTTTCTTGCCTTTGGTTGGCCAGGTTTTTTCCGTTCTACCTCACGTGGGTCGCGAGTCATAAAGCCATTGGCCTTAAGCGTAGGCTTATGCTCAGCGTTAACTTCAACCAGAGCTCTGGCAATGCCAAGTCTTAGCGCTTCAGCTTGTCCTTTGCTTCCGCCACCATCGAGGTTTGCTTTAATATCATAGTTACCCAATAGGCTAAGCACCTCAAGGGGTTGCTTAACTACGTACTGAAGAAGTACAGATGGGAAGTAGTCTTTCAAATCTTTTCCGTTAATGGTAATGTTTCCTTTACCATCCTGAAGGTAAACACGTGCTACAGCGCTTTTTCTTCTACCCGTTGCATTAATTACCTGCATAGCTGTTATTTAATTGAGTTTAACTTAAGTTCTTTTGGCTTTTGAGCTTCATGCTTGTGTTCAGGGCCAGCGTAAACATGCAAGTTTCCGTATATTTTTGAACCTAAACGATTCTTCGGAAGCATTCCCTTAACTGCATGCTCAATAATTGCGATTGGTTTTCTTTGAAGCCAATCCTTTGGGGTTGCGCTACGCTTACCACCAGGGTAACCTGTGTAATGGTAATACAATTTGTCGGTCATCTTGTTACCTGTAAGACGAACCTTTTCGGCGTTGATTACGATTACATTGTCTCCACAATCTACATGTGGAGTGTAACTGGGCTTGTACTTGCCGCGCAAAATTTTTGCAACTTTGCTAGCTAAACGCCCCAACACCTCATTTGTAGCATCAACAACTATCCACTCCTTTTCAACGGTGGCATCGTTAGCTGAAACTGTTTTGTAACTAAGTGTGTTCACGTTTTAAACTCCTCTTTTTTTAAGTTAATACCTGTTAATAGTCCGTGATCCAAACGGTTATAATAAGCGGGATGCAAAAATACAGCTATTTATTTAAACTACAACATAAACAATTAATTAATTTTAATTGAGTTAGTATAATCGTTATATTCTTCGCTATTTTTGTTTGCAAAATTGAATATCATGAGGTCAGTATTCTCCCCATCGGTTCATCGAATCATTTTTTTAGGTTCGTTAGTTTTAGCGCTAATAAGCCTGCCATTTTCTAAGTTTACCCTAACCATTTCTATCATGGTTTTTTTGGCCAATTGGCTTATTGAAGGTGAATGGAATAGGAAATGGACTATGCTAAAGGCAAACTATTCGGTTTTTTTCTTTTCTGCCATTTTCCTTTCGCTCGTTTTCGGATTACTTTACACAAATAATATTGTATATGGGCAAAAGGAGGTTGTTCAAAAGCTTCCCTTGTTAGTATTCCCTATAGTATTTGCTTCATCCAAGCCTGTATCGCAGAAAGAGAAGTGCTTGTTAATAGGATCATTTGTTACTGCCGTATTTGTTTATACATTAATTAGCTGTTTCCTTTTTATTTATAATTTCAATACTATAGGTGATGTGCGCGATATTTCCCCATTTGTATCGCATATTAGGTTTTCGTTAATGGTAAATATTAGTATCGCTGCTGTAGTATGGGCTTTATCGAGCATAAAGAAACTGCGAACAGGTCATAGGTTTTTAGGCTTTACGCTTATTTTGTGGTTTGTGCTTTACCTGTTTGTTTTGAAATCATTAACGGGTATAGTTCTACTTTTTGTGCTTGCTAGTTTATTTCTAATCTACAAGACATTAAAGTTTACAAAGCCATTACATAGAGTATTGCTTTTTGTTGCTGTTCTTTTGCTGTGGACAATTCCAGCAATTTATTTAACAACTGAGGCTAATCGGTTTTTTCAAAACCGACAAGTTGTTGATGATGTAATTCTGAACGATACCACTGTTAATGGCAACCATTATAGGCACAACCTTAAATATCTGCAATACGAGAATGGAAATCTAGTTTGGATTAACGTATGCAAAACAGAGCTTGAAAAGGAGTGGAATGCACGAAGTGAGATTGACTATACTGGGAAAGATAAACTTGGTCAACCATTGTCATCTACTTTAATTCGATATTTGGCATCGTTAGGTCTTAATAAAGATTCAGTAGGTGTTTGGAGTTTAACCAATGAGGATGTTATGCATATTGAATCAGGTGCTACTAACGTATTGTTTAAGCAAAACAGGTTAGGTCTTTACCCAAGGTTATATCAAACGTTTTGGGAGATTGATCAATATAGGATGTATAACCATGTGAGCGGAAGTAGCCTTGTACAACGATATGTTTTTGTTAGGGCTGGATTTAATATACTTCTACAAAATTTTTGGATTGGAGTGGGAACAGGCGATTTGGTAGACGAGTTTAATTCGTACTATCATCAAAATGAACCGAAGTTAAAACGTAAATATTGGTATTTAAGCCATAATCAGTTTCTCACTCATGCGGTGCAGGTGGGTTTTATTGGGTTTCTTCTGTTTATAGCAGGCTGGTTTGTGCCCATATACATTAAGCGAAAGAGCATTGATTTGTTATCGGTTGCATTCTTTATTATTGCAACCTTGTCAATGCTTAACGAGGATACTTTTCAAACCCATGTTGGCGTTACGCTGACAGCCACATTTTATGGTATGCTTATTTTTGGCACTAGCAGCAATGATGCACATGAGTAAGCAAAACCAA